>ENA-OQAB01000217-OQAB01000217.1-human-gut-metagenome-genome-assembly--contig:-NODE-217-length-32830-cov-3.137938_pt1 | contig 32830 bp, 35 predicted proteins | sample MGYA00242490_ERZ504517 | MGnify/ENA primary metagenome ERZ504517 (study PRJEB26092, sample SAMD00036298) | human gut metagenome | host: Homo sapiens | study: EMG produced TPA metagenomics assembly of...
AAAAAGAAACCAATGGAGTTTAAAAAAACCATCATGCTATATATTCTTCCTTTAAACGAGAAGAACAAATACATTTTACCGGAGGAAAATTTGTAACTCCCGAAGAAATAGAAATGAATTCTGCCCAATATAGTTCTTTTCTAAAAGAAGAAATAGATCATCTGAACATAGTGACACAGATGTGGGAGGAATTTAAATGAATATCTGTTATCGTATTACTTATAAATCAAGAAAATACAGGGAATCTTCGATAAATCCGGCAATTTCCCCTGCCACTCCTTTATTGTCTTAGTCTTTATATATTCTCCTTCACACGTAATATTGGCAGCAATACAAAGTTTGGTTTGCGGACGGCAATTCTTAAGAATATCTTCCGCCATCTTATTATTACGATAAGGAGTTTCAATAAAAAGCTGCGTCTGATCTTCTGCATAAACACGTTGCTCCAATACCTTAATACGTTTCGCACGCTCACCAGGCTCAATAGGCAAATAACCATGAAAAGCAAAACTCTGTCCATTAAAACCCGATCCCATAACAGACATAATAATAGAGGAAGGTCCTACCAAAGGCACCACTTTAAGATTCTTACGCTGAGCAATAGCAACCACGTCCGCTCCAGGATCAGCAACAGCCGGACAACCGGCTTCAGAAATAACTCCCATGGACTGTCCGGCCAACAAAGGTTTCAGATAACCGGAAATATCTTCAGGAGAAGTATGTTTGTTCAATGGATAAAAAGTCAATGCATCTATGTCAATCCCGCGATCTACCTTTTTCAAAAAGCGACGTGCCGAGCGTACATCTTCTACAATAAAATGTTTGATGCCGAGAATGACCTCTTTATTATACACAGGCAACACATTTTCCACAGGAGTTTCGCCTAATGTGACAGGCAATAGATACAAAGCAACTTCCATCATACTACTAATCAATCAAAATATCAAGGTTTGAAATCTGTTTCAGCCAACATCTGATGATAATCCGTCTTAGCCAACAAATCCTTTATTGTCATATCAGGATGCTTTTTCATATATTCATCAATCAGCAAAATCCCCATCCATACTCCAATACTTGCAGGAGTTTTCTCACCCATAATAGAAATAAAGGGATCCTTGCGTATATAAGTACGTACAACAAGGGGATCGGTAGCATATAAATGACCATTTTCAACCATTGTCTTCCACAGACTTGTTTTATTCTTCCTGCACCACTCAGCCTCATCCTCACTATATCCCATCTCTTTCTCAAAAGATTCATACCCTAAAATATGAGCCACTATCCAATTTATCTTTCCACGATGCATAATCATATCTAATAAAGTACGACCAGGCTGCCATGGCAAAGGATACTGACTCAGCAAATAAAAGGTAAAACAATCCGGAACAATACGATCAGGCTCCATACTGCGACATTGATAGTCATAATAGAAGCGTTTATATAAAGGATAATCTGCTCCCATATACTTATCAATACTAAAACCCAAAATACTATCCCCAACTACAACAGACTGATTCAGAGCAGCTATTTGAGCATAAAAATGAGGAACGAACAATGTAGGAACCTCTTTTTTCAAACGTTTGAAACCTTTGGTCAGTTTTTCCTCAACCCAACCAAGATCCTTAAATTTCTCTTCGGCATCGTGCATCAAAGTCAATAAAGTAGAATCCGAATAATATTCCAACATCCGGTCGTTAATCTTCATGTCATCCACCTCACCTATCGCCAATACATCTTCTATCAACAGCTTGGTAACCTGAGGATAGTCCGTATTCATTTTTTGCAGTGCCGAGAAACTATTCATCGTGACATACTCATACTGCAAACGATCATAACGGGCAACTCTTACATCCACATCAGCAGTATTGCCACTCTTCCCATCCCACTGACAGGAGGAAAGAGCAACAAGACATACTACTAATATGAATATAATTTTGCGCATCATCTATTTCTTATCCGTAAATGATGTTTCCGTTTTCGTCTTTATATTCATCCAGACCTTTTTCATAAGTAGCCATAGCGCGCAAGCTCATACCTACACTGGAGAAACCTCCATCATGATATAAATTCTGCATAGTCACTTTACGAGTCAGGTCAGAGAACATTACAATGCAGTAATCTGCACATTCGTCTGCCGAAGCATTGCCTAATGGTGACATACGGTTAGCAAAGTCAAACAGCTTATCCATACCTTTCACACCTGAACCGGCAGTAGTCATGGTCGGTGACTGAGATATGGTATTCACACGCACATGATGTTCACGACCATAAATGTAACCAAAACTGCGTGCGATAGATTCAAGCAATGCTTTTGCATCCGCCATATCATTATATCCATAGAATGTACGTTGTGCAGCAACATAACTCAAAGCCAGAATTGAACCATACTCCGCAATAGCATCCAGCTTTTTAGCAGCTTGAATCATTTTGTGGAACGAAACGGCAGATATATCCAGAGTCTTGCTCAACATATCATAATCGAGGTCATCATAAGTACGTTTCTTACGAACGTTAGGAGACATACCGATAGAATGCAGAACGAAATCTATTTTTCCACCCAATATTTCCATCGAACGTTTGAAAACATTCTCCAAATCTTCTACGCTGGTTGCATCTGCCGGAATTACCTCACAATTCAGTTTCTCAGCTAAAGCAGAAACTTCTCCCATGCGGACAGCTACCGGAGTATTGGACAATGTAATGGACGCACCTTCTTCTACAGCCTTTTCAGCAACTTTCCATGCGATAGACTGTTCGTTCAATGCACCAAAAATAATACCTCTTTTTCCTTTCAACAAATTGTAACTCATACCTTCTTTATTGTTAAATTAGTTTGCAAAGATACAAACAAATAAATTAATCATAGCTTTTTTTGCACACAAATGAAGAAATAATGCAATTATAAAACTAATTTTTACCATTTAAGGTTTCAGCTAAATGAGAATTTAACAAAAAATCCACTTATTCTATCAAATAGTGCACATAAAGGACAATTCTTTCAGCTATATTTGCCATCGAATTAAGAGGTTTTTTCATAATATTTATTTAAGGTTAGAATTAGGTTAACATGAAACATTATTGCTGCTCCCGTAAATAGCCCGTGAGGGTCTTTTACGGGAGAGTGATAAGACTTCTTAAAGCAACAATCAACTAGATAATTATTAATCTTAAACATATATAATACCAATGACTACTTTAATAAAGAAGATTCTATTACTTCCTGCCACATGTTTAATTCCTTTTTTGACCGGATGTAATAATTGTCCGTCTACGACTATTGTAGAAGATATTATAGATCCCGCCATCTATACAAGCCTCCCTTTCAAGATGGATAAAGTTGAACAACCTACTTTCCCAGACTATTCGGTAAACATCATAGATTTCGGTGCCAAGCCAGACGGTATTACTTTAAACACAAAGGCTATTAATGATGCAATCCAACAGGTTAATGCCAAAGGCGGTGGTAAAGTCATTATCCCTGAAGGCTTGTGGCTGACCGGTCCCATCGAACTATTGAGCAATGTGAATCTATATACAGAAAAGAATGCATTAGTATTATTCAGTGCAGACCATTCACTATATCCCATTATAAACACGTCTTTTGAAGGTTTGGAAACCCGTCGTTGCCAGTCTCCTATTTCAGCACGTAATGCTGAAAATATAGCGATTACAGGCCACGGAGTATTTGATGGTAATGGAGACACATGGCGTCCGACCAAGAAAGATAAACTGACTGAAGGCCAATGGAAAAAATTGGTCGCCTCCGGTGGTGTGGTAGATACCGACGGAAGAATCTGGTATCCCAGTGAAGGTGCATTGAAAGGTGCTATCCTGTCAAAAGACAACTTCAACGTACCTCGTGGAGAACTTACCGATTCTGACTGGGACTACATGCGCGACTGGTTACGTCCTGTATTGCTAAGTTTCATCAAATGTAATAAGGTATTGCTGGAAGGAGCGACATTCAAAAATTCACCCAGTTGGTGCTTACATCCGCTATCATGTGAAAATATTACAATTAATAAAGTTACAGTTTCTAATCCTTGGTACTCACAAAACGGAGATGCTCTTGATTTGGAATCATGTAATAAAGCATTGATTATAAACAACTCATTTGATGCAGGAGATGATGGTATCTGTATAAAGTCAGGAAAGGACGAACAAGGGCGCAAACGCGGTGAACCTTGTCAAAATGTTATCGTTATGAACAACACCGTATTACATGGACATGGAGGTTTTGTTGTAGGTAGTGAGATGTCAGGAGGTGTAAACAACATATATGTAGACAATTGTACTTTCATGGGTACAGATGTTGGCTTACGCTTTAAAAGTAATCGTGGGCGTGGCGGATTGGTAGAGAATATCTACATCAGCAATATCAACATGATTAATATTCCGAACGAAGCATTAATATTCAATTTATACTATGGTGGAAAAGGTCGTGGTGAAGATCCTAATCAGGATGAAAAGAAAGCAGAAACTACCATCCCTCCTGTAACAGAAGAAACTCCGATATTCCGTAATATCTTTATCAAAGATGTAACCTGTAACGGAGCAGGCAGGGCTGTGTTCTTCAATGGCTTGCCTGAGATGAGAATCAAGAATATCAATATGGAGAATATCATCGTATCTAATGCTAAAGAAGGTGTAGTATTAAGCGAAGCCGACGAAGTTAATATGAAAAATATCAAAATAGAGTTATTAAAAAGTGGAAAGAACTTGAAGATGCAAAATGTTTCCAATGTAACGATAGACGGAAAGAATCATGCTGAAATCGGGGCACAAGGAGAAGAACTCAACTTCTAATTCTTACACCCATTAGTGCATTTCTCCACTTAATTTATAAAAATAGTAAAGCACGGATTGCACGGATAAACACGGTTTTCATACTAACACTGTGTAATCCGTATGATCCGTGCTTAAAATAATAAACTATACATCATTATGAAAAAGCGCTCAATTATTGTCCTCACATTATTAGCAGGATGCTTTACCAACTCTTTTGCACAAAAAGGCGAAAAGACACTGACCGTAGAAGTCAGCAATGAATGGATTCAAAATAAGACCGACGAACCGATAGTGATAGATTTAAATAACCTGAAAGCAGGTTTCAACATCAAATCCGCCACTGTATGGGAAGGTAATAAAGAAATTCCGTCCCAACTGGACGATCTGAACGGTGACGCACGTGCTGACGAACTGGCTTTCCTCATCGATATGCCAGCCAAAAGCAACAAAAGTTTCCGTATAATTCTCTCTTCAGAAAAAAGTGAAAAAAACTATCCGGCACGTACTTATGCCCAAATGAAAGCTTACGGACATAACAACAAATTCGCCAATATTACGGGATTTTCAGCGGCAGGAACCGAGAATGTATATAGTTTTGTTTACCATCACGGACCGGCTATAGAGAGTGAATTAGTTGCCTATCGTATCTATTTCAACGAAAAACAGACGGTAGATCCATATAGCAAAGTAAATAAAAGACTGGAAATAAAAGAGACTTGTTTCTACCCTACCAAAGCGCAACGTGCCAACGGCTACGGAGATGATGCGCTACGTGTTTACAATAGTGGTGGTGTAGGTGCATTAAAAGGTTGGAATGGTACTGAAGCGACCCACATAAAACCAGTAGTAAACCGCACGGAACGTGTACTAGCCTCCGGTCCTGTACGTGCCATCGTCGAAGCAGAAGTCATCGGTTGGGAATATCAAGGGAACGATTTGAACATGATCAATCGATATACCATCTATGGCGGTCATCGGGACATGAAGGTAGATGTCCTGTTTGACCGTCCGCTTAAACAGGAAGTCTTTGCAGCAGGTGTACAGATTCTGAAAGAAGGAGGTCACATGAGCGACCATAAAGGACTGACTGGAAGCTGGGGAACCGACTGGCCTGTCACAGACACCATAGGTTATGTGAAGGAAACAACAGGTATGGGAACTTTCATTCCTAAATATATCGGTAAAGAAGTACAAGACGGATCAAACTACTTATATACCTTACAAGCACCGGGGCAACAGCATTTCCACTATTACGTTACTTTCACCTCAAAAAAAAGAAAGTTTCGGATTAAAGATATGAAAGACTGGTTCAATTATCTTCCCCAATGGAGAAAAGAATTGGAACATCCTTGCAAAATTACAATTAAATAAAAAATCTAAAACCATGAAACGACTAATCACTCTCTGTCTGCTAGGAGGCTGTTTTTTATCTGCTCCCGCACAGAATTATGTATCCCAAGCCTGGGTGGCCGACCAAGGCAATGGGACCTACAAAAATCCAGTCCTGTATGCGGATTACTCCGATCCGGACGTTTGCCGTGTAGGAGACGATTATTATTTGACCTCATCCAGTTTCAACTGTCTGCCCGGTTTACAAATATTACACTCCAAAGACCTTGTCAACTGGACTATCATAGGTGCGGCTGTACCCTACGCACTGCCCCCTGTTACCGATGTCCGTCCTGAACATGGCAACCGTGTATGGGCACCCAGTATCCGCCACCATAACGGTGAATTCTATATATTCTGGGGTGACCCGGACCAAGGAGCATTCATGGTGAAAGCCAAAGATCCGAAAGGTCCCTGGAGCGAGCCAGTTTTGGTGAAGCCGGAAAAGGCATCATCGACACGACTCCATTATGGGATGATGACGGTCGTGTATATTTGGTTCACGCTTATGCAGGAAGCCGGGCCGGACTGAAAGATGTAATTACAATTTGTGAGCTAAGTGCCGATGCAAGTAAAGCTATCACACAATCCCGTATCATTTCGATGGTCATGAAGCACATCAAACTTGTGAAGGGCCCAAATTCTATAAACGTAATGGATACTATTACATCTTCCATCCGGCAGGCGGCGTTCCTACAGGATGGCAAGTCGTACTTCGCTCAAAAAACGTATACGGTCCATACGAATGGAAAACAGTATTAGCGCAAGGCAACTCTCCCGTCAACGGGCCTCATCAAGGCGGTTGGGTAGACACCCCTACGGGAGAGGACTGGTTCATGCACTTCCAAGACGTAGGAGCTTACGGACGCTTAGTCCATCTGCAACCTATGAAATGGGTTGATGACTGGCCCGTTATAGGTGTTGATAAAGACGGCGATGGTTGTGGCGAACCTGTTCTGACTTATAAAAAGCCTAATGTAGGTAAGAACTATCCTATTTGTACCCCGCAAGAAAGTGATGAGTTTGATGGTTATACATTGTCTCCTCAATGGCAATGGCAGGCTAACATCAATGAAAAATGGGCTTATTTCAACGGAGGAGAAGGATTTGTACGTCTATACTCCTACCCAGTTCCCGAAGATTATAAAAGTTTATGGGATGTTTCTAATCTGATGCTACAAAAAACCCCGGCTCCCAATTTTACTGCCACCACCAAACTTACTTTCAAGCCGACAGAAAAATATAAAGGTGAACGCACGGGACTGGTTGTAATGGGAATGGATTATGCCGGATTAGTTGTTGAAAACACAGACAACGGACTTGTCCTGTCACAAGTGGAATGCCTGAAAGCCGATCGGGGAGCTACTGAAAAAGTAAATGCTTCCGTTCCCTTAAAAGACGGCACAATCTATCTTCGCGCTAAATTTTCCGCAAAAGGAGACAAGATTAAAGCCAGTGAAGGCGGTCACGACTTATTAGTGAAATGTAACCTCAGCTACAGTACGGACGGCAAGAAATTCCAGCCATTAGGAGAAACTTTCCAAGTAAAAGAAGGTAAATGGATAGGAGCCAAGGTAGGTATCTTCTGTACGCGCCCCGCTATTGTAACCAATGACGGAGGATGGACGGACGCTGACTGGTTCAGAATTGAAAAATAAAGAAAATATTCATAATACATTGTACTTTTTGCATTTTTAATCCATGAAAGTCGTATATCGTGTCAGTTAAATTCCTAATTTTGTGCCTCAAAAGGCATCCATGAACAATAATGCAAGAAAATACAATAGATATAATGAAGTAGACGAAAGGATACTAGCTCTCTTTGCAGAAAACAAAGAAAAGGCCTTTCGTCTACTGTATGATACTTATTATCTCCCTTTATGTCTCTACTCTGTACAGTTCACAGGTTCTGCGGAAACATCAGAAGATATCGTACAGAATTTATTTGTGAGTTTTTGGGATAAAAACTCGCATACCACTATTTCCTCCAATCTGCACGCATGGCTATTCAATGCCGTCCGTTTCTCCTCACTGACCAAAGTACAACGGGAACGTTACTTTTCTTTAGACGAAATGGAAGAAGAATCTTATTCTCCTATCGATGATTTTTATGATGAAGAAGAGCTATTGCAAAAAAGGAATCAATTACTGGCCGAATTAAAAAAATTGCCGGAACAAGAGTATAATGTTTTAGTCAAAATTATTCTGGAAGACAAAAAATACAAAGAAGTAGCTGAAGAGCTCCATATTTCCATAAATACAGTAAAAACCCACCTATCACGCGCACTAAAAAATGTTGCGTCGTTTCAATATGATTGATATCTTAATATTATTTAATTTATAATTTTCCTTTAAGATCATAATTTTCCTCCATTATTTTTATCAAATATTCCTGCCTGATTGAGTGTTCTAGTTAAATAATCTAAACAATATAATTTCTCTTGACCATCTCGAATCTTTAATAATAATTCAGCTCTTTGGCTTAATAAAATATTTTACTTTTTGAAAATATTCTGAGTTAATACTTTCAATAAATTCATTGATTTTTTCCGTATCCATACCAGCATCGAGCAGTGCTATAACAATTTCTTTTTCACTAATTTTCTGCACATTCAATTTAACCATCTCCTTTCAAGCCGTTTTATTCTACACTTATAATTATCAATAAAAGCCATGAAAATACAAATACTTATATTTTATGGTTTTCCATGCTTTTTATTTATGCAAAAAACTGTATCGTCATCTTTATATGACAATACAGTTAATCATTACTTATAAAATTAAATACTCAATTAATCTAAATCTTGACCATTACTTTGTATTACTTTTTGATACCAATAGAAAGAATCTTTAGGACTACGTTTCATCGTTCCAGTTCCATCATCATGTTTATCAACATAGATAAAACCATAACGTTTTCTCATCTCACCGGTACTTGCTGCCACTAAGTCAATACATCCCCAAGGGGTATATCCCATTAAATCAACTTCATCAATCTCAACTGCATCTTTAAATGCTTTGATATGTTCTTTAATATAATCAATACGGTAAGCATCATTAATTGAACCATCGACTTCAACTGTATCTACTGCTCCCATTCCATTTTCTACAATAAACAAGGGTAATTGATAACGATCATATAACTCATTTAAAGCTGTTCTTAATCCTAATGGATCAATTTGCCAACCCCAGTCACTTGTCTTTAAATATGGATTCTTAACTGATTTCACAACATTTCCATCAGTCATTCCCATTTTTGAATTTGCGCTAGCACAACGTGATTGATAATAACTAAAAGAAATAAAATCAACTGGATATTGTCTTAAAATCTCCTCATCACCTTGACAAATATTTAAATGAATATCTTTTTCTTTAAATACCCGTTTAGCATAACTTGGATAATATCCTCTTGCTTGAACATCAATAAACATTAAATTTTCACGATCTTTATTCATAGCCATCCAAACATCTTTAGGATCACAACTATAAGGATAAAATTGTCCTCCAGCTAACATACAACCAACTTTATTTTCTGGATTGATTTGATGAGCTAATTTTGTTGCTAATGCACTTGCGACTAATTCATGATGAGCCGCTTGATATTTAACTTGTTCCCTATTTTCTCCTGCTTTAAAACTAATACCAGCCCCAGAAAAAGGAGAATGTAATAAAATATTAATTTCATTAAATGTTAACCAATATTTAACCAAACCATCAAATCTTTCAAAACATACTTTTGCATATTTGACAAAACAATCAATCATTTCACGACTTTTCCATGAATCATATTTTCTAACGAGACCCATTGGTACATCAAAATGACATAAAGTGACTAATGGTTCAATACCATATTTTTGACATTCTTTAAACATATCTGTATAAAAAGCAATTCCTGCTTCATTAGGTTCTAATTCATCACCATTAGGAAAAATTCTTGCCCAAGAAATAGAAGTACGGAATGTTTTAAATCCCATCTGAGCAAATAATTGGATATCTTCTTTATAATGATGATAAAAATCAATAGCCTCATGACTTGGATAATTTTCCCCTTCAATCAATTCAACAGGATACATATCACCAAGTTTCACATACATTCTTTTTTCCCCATGAGGAATCATATCTTCGGTTGTTAAACCTTTACCATCCTCAAGATATGCCCCTTCAGCTTGATTCGCAGCAATAGCTCCACCCCATAAAAAATCTTTAGGAAATCCCATAATCTTCTCCTTTATCTATTAATTCTTTGAAGTCCCTGACTCCATAAAGTTCTCAATTTCTTCTACACTAAATGTATTCGCATCACCATGAATTGTATGCTTTAAGACTGATGCACAACAACCAAATTCCAAACTATACTTTAAATCCTTACCATTTAATAAACCATATAACAATCCAGATAAGTAGGCATCTCCTCCACCAACCCGATCAACAATATCATCAATATGATAAGTCTTTGATACATACAGCTTATCACTATACAGATACCCCGTTAAATCATTAACACTCGTAGAAAGAATATCCCGTCTGGTTGAAGTTATATATTTTAAATGTGGATAAATTTCTTTCATCCTCATATAAACTTCATTCAATCGTTCTTCAAAGCTTTCTTTATCACTTGTGATACCTAAAAAGTTTTGAGCATCCAGATATCCGGCTGAAAGAATATCCACATAAGGTAGAATTTCTTTCAAAGCTGCCCCAGCTTCTTCTATTGACCACATCTTTGCCCGATAGTTACTGTCATATACGACAGTAATCTTATTTCCTCGGCAATATCTGAGCATTTCTATGATAGCTTCTCTAACACTCTGATTGAGAGCTGCTGTGATTCCTGAGACAACAAAGACATCCACATCCAAAAACAATTCTTCTAGTTTAATATCATTCAAGGAAAATGAAGTCATTGCACTGTACTGACGATCATAAATGACCTGACTGCTTCTATTGCCACTTCCATTTTCTAGAAAGTAACTTCCTATACGCATATCATTTCGGATAATCTTTGTTGTATCAACACCAAATCTTTTCAAGAAAGAAATGACTGCATCACCCAAGGCATGATGTGGCAGCTTTGTCAACAAAGTTGTTTCAAAACCAAACTGTGCCAGGCTTACGGCAATATTGGTCTCACTTCCACCAACATGAACCTGAAAATCAAGTTCACTTATGCGATGTCCTTTCTGCGTTGAATAGCGCAGTAAGGTCTCACCCATACACAGGACTTTCATTATTGTCTCGCCTCGCTTGCTTTCTTGACATATTCAGACGCTATTCTTGTGATTTCTTCAAATTGTCCTGCTTCTCCTAGCTTATTCAATTCACCACCAACGCCAATCGCATCTACACCTGCCTTGAACCACTGATCAAGATTATCCAATTTCACTCCCCCAGTAACCATTAATGAGACTTGTGGAAGTGGTGCCTTGATAGCTCCAACATATCCAGGTCCAAATGCACTACCAGGGAACAGCTTGATGATTTCACTACCTGCTTCCATTGCTGTGACGATTTCCTTAATAGTCATGCATCCTGGAATATAAGGAATTCCATAACGATTACATAGAACAGCTGTATCATAATCAAATGATGGTGAGACGATATATTTTGCTCCAGCAAGAATTGCCATTCTAGCAGTTGGGGCATCCAAAACAGTTCCTGCTCCAATGCAGACTTCTTTATGATCCTTATACATTTCAGATAGCTGCTTGATAATCTCTGAAGCATTGGCATTTGTATAGGCCATCTCAATTGCTGTTAGTCCTCCAGCAATACATGCTTTCGAGATACCGATTCCTTCTTCTAAGCTGTTACCTCTAATAACAGCAACAACTCCTTGTTTCTTTAATTCCATGATAATTTCTGATTTTTTCATATTCATCCTCCTACTCCATATATCCACCTTTCATTGGTGAAACGGCATGTTTGGTATACATTGCCATGACTCCTTTTGAATATTTAGCCTTCTTAGGCTGCCATTTTTCTTTTCTTTCCTGTAAAACCTTATCCACGAGATTCAATGGTGTTCGTTTGCCAGCAATTCCAACAATATTCAAGGTACGATTTTTGGCACTTATTTCAATCAGGTCGCCATCTTCCACAAGAGCAATCGGTCCTCCACTTGCTGCCTCTGGAGAAATATGTCCAATTGCTGGTCCCTTGCTAGCTCCAGAAAAACGTCCATCAGTCAGTAAGGCAATCGATGCCGACAACTCTGGATCACTGGAAATGGCTTCAGTCGTATAGAACATCTCAGGCATTCCACTTCCCTTAGGTCCTTCATAGCGAATAAAGACCGCTTCTCCAGGATTGATTCTATGTTTAAGGATTGCATCAATAGCATCTTCCTCACAGTCAAAGACACGCGCTGATAGCACGACTTCCTTCATGGCCTCTGGAACTGCTGAATGTTTGACCACTGCCCCTTCTGGTGCTAAGTTTCCTTTTAAGATAGCTATGGCTCCTTCTTCATTGAGTGGCTTTGAAGCAGGTAAGATGATATCTTCTCGTTTGACATGTACTTCTTTTAGATGAGCAAAGCATCTTTCATAGTAACCATTCTTCTTCAGTTCCTCTAAATTCTCACCTAGAGTTTTTCCTGTTACAGTCATGACATCTAGGTGCAGATGATCCTTGATAGCCTCCATAATTGCAGGTGTTCCTCCTGCATAGTAGTAATACTGAGCAGGATAGAAACCACTTGGTCGTAGATTAAGAATATAAGGAATCGTACGATGGATACGATCGAAGTCCTCACCAGTCAATTCTATCCCAGCTTCATGAGCAATGGCTGGTAAATGCAATAAGGCATTCGTTGACCCAGCAATAGCTGCATGTACCATAATTGCATTCTCAAAAGCTTCTTTTGTTAAAATATCAGAAGGCTTGATGTTTCTTTCAACCAAGAATCGGATATGTCCTCCAATATTTTTGGCAACATCCTTGAGTTCCTGACTTGTTGCAGGCAACAATGAAGTGCCAGGTAATGCCAAGCCCAATGCTTCAGACATAATCTGCATCGTTGTTGCCGTTCCAATAAAGCTGCAAGCTCCACAGCTTGGACAGGCATTATGCTTATAATAGTTAAACTCATCCAATGTAATCTCTCCACGTTGATATTGAGCAGAGTATTTTCCAATCTGTTCAAGCGTCAACAAATCAGGTCCAGCATTCATAACCCCACCAGGAATGATAATAGATGGTGCATTCAATCTGGCAATAGCCTTTAAATGCGCAGGTACTGCTTTATCACAGCTTGACAGGAAAACACAGCCATCAAATGGTGTTGCTTCATATTGAATCTCAATCATATTAGTCATCATCTCACGTGAACACAAAGAATAATTAATTCCATCATGTCCCTGTGCTTCTCCATCACACATATCTGTCGCATAGTATTTAGCACCCTTAGCATTAACTTTCTGCAGACTTTCTTCAACATAACCAACCAATTCATTTAAATGAGCACTTCCTGGATGAGAATCACCATAGGTACTTTCAATAAAAATCTGCATCTTATCCAGATCCTCTACCTTCCATCCTGTTCCAATTCTAAGTGGATCTAACTCTGGGGCTAACTCTCTCAATTCTTGGCTTTTCATAACAATCATCCTTTCTATTTTTCTAATGCTGCTAAAACATGTTTTAAAACTTTTTCTCCATTCATCATTCCATAATCACGCATATCAATCACTTCAACAACCTTATCAGGATATAATGATTGAATATTCTTAAATTGAAAACGCACTTGTGGTCCTAAAAGAATTGCATCAGCATCTTGTCCATAAGCTTCTACTTCAGCTACTGGATGAGCTTCAATTTTCAATTCAAGTCCTTGTTTCTTTGCTGCTTCTAACATACGTGTAACTAACAAACTTGTTGACATTCCTGCCGAACATACTAATAAAATATTCATATTATTGTCTCCTATTTATATTCATTTTCTTCATCTTCAATTTCAAACTCTCTTGTTTGAATAATATCTTTATAGAAATAAGCTGATTTCTTTAAATGTCTGTTACGATTATCTTCTAAATCAATCTCAACCAATCCATAACGATTCTTAAAAGCATTCATTGGTGAAACATTATCAGTAAACGCCCATAACATATAACCTTTACAATTTGAACCTTCTTCAATTCCACGAATCAACCAATCTAAATGCATTTTTATAAATTCAATACGATAATCATCTTGAATCATTCCAGTTTCATTTTTATATTGTTTTTCGTTTTCAACACCCATACCACTTTCAGCAATAAACCATTCAAAATTATCATATTGATTTTTCATACGCATAGCCATATCATACATGATACGTGGATAAATTTCCCAACCACGATGAGGATTCATTTTCTTACCAGGCATATTGAAATCTTCATAATAAAAATCTGGATGGAATGGCGCATCAGGGTGAACAAGTGTTGTACGTCCTTTGACACGATTTGGATGATATAAGTTAATTCCTACCCAATCTAAGGTATTATTTTGGATAATGTCTAATTCTTCTTTCGTATAATCCATTAAAATATTATGTTTCTTTAATAACTCAAAGAATCCTTCTTCATAATGTCCTTTAATAGCCGGATCTAAGAAAACACGATTATAGAATAAATCATACTTATCAGCTGCTTCTAAATCTCTTGGATTATTTCCTCTTGGATAAGCTGTTTCTACATTAATAATCGTTCCAAACTTACCACCTTCTATGCGATAGCCACCTTCTTTATAAACTTTCATGACCATATTTGTTGCTAATGCTTTATTATAATTCCATTGCATCCAAGCTTGACTATCTTGATAAAATGGATAACGCAAAGCATCTAAATGGATTCTTGTTTGAACGACCACTGGCTCATTAAAAGCAAACCAATATTTGACTTTATGACCAAATCTTTCAAAAGCTTTTCTAGCATATTTAACAAATAATTCTACAACATGTTTACTTGCAAAACCATCATACTTTTCAAATAATTCTCTTGGTATTTCATAATGTTCTAAACAAACCATTGGTTCAATACCTTGAGCAATCATCTCATCTAACATTTTATCATAATAAGCTGCATAATCTTCATCAACAACTACATTTTCATAATCTGTTAAAAATCTTGACCAATTCAATGATGTTCGATAACAGTTCATTCCAATATCTTTCATATAGCCAATATCTTCTTGATAACGATGATAATAATCTGTTGCGATAGCTGGACCATAACCATTATGCCAAACATTTTTATTCTCTTTATACCATAAATCAATATACGAATCCTGATGTTCTTTTTTACCAAACCAACCTTCAGTTTGCCAGGCACTTGCAGCAGCCCCTAAGAAAAAAATCATCAGGCAATTTCACAGTTTTTTTCATTTTTCTATTTTCCTTTCAAAGCATCAATAATCCCACCAAGATACATTGCCCCTAAGGCACGATCATACAATCCATATCCTGGTTTTCCTGTTTCACCCCAAATCATTCGTCCATGATCAGGTCTTATATAACCATCAAAGCCTGTTTCAATATAGGCTTTCATCATTTCTACCATATCTAATGAACCACAAGAAGAATAGTGAGCACTTTCTTCAAATGAACCATCTTCTAAGATTTTAATATTACGGACATGAGCAAAATGGATTCTTTTTTGTTTTCCATATTTTCTAATCAAATGAGGCATATCATTAAATGTTGCACACCCAAGTGAACCACTACATAATGTCAATCCATGATGAGTATCATCATATAAACTCAAAAAACGATCTAAGTTTTCTTCATTTGTCACAATTCTAGGAATCCCAAAAATAGACCAAGGTGGATCATCTGGATGGATTGCCATATTGACATCACAAGAAGATGCAACCGGAATGATTTCTTCAATAAAATATTGAAGATTCTTCCATAAACCTTCTTCTCCTAATTGTTGATAGGCTTCAATCAGTTCAGTAACTTCTTCTGGAGAATAAGACGCATCCCATCCTGGTAATGTTAATTTTGTTGGATCTAACTTATCAACTTCATTCTTATAATAAACAAGAGCTTGAGAACCATCTTCTAAAAGATGATCAATAGAAGATCTTGTCCAATCAAAGACAGGCATAAAATTATAACAAATACATTTAATCCCACACTTTGATAAGTTCTTAATAGTTTGTTTATAATTATCAATATATCTTTGATAATCACCACGTTTTAACTTAATATCTTCATGAACAGGAACACTTTCAATGACTTCAAGTTCCAATCCCGCTTGATTTACAACTTCCTTTAATTCTTGAATCCTTTCCAGTGGCCAGACTTCTCCCACTGGAATATCATAGATAGCACTGACAACTCCTGTCACATTTGGAATTTGTTTAATATATGTCAAAGTCACAGGATCATCTTGTCCATACCATCGAAATGTCATCTTCATTTTATACCTCCTCACCTAACAATGACCAAGTTTTGCTGATATACGATCAGCTACTGCTTTAACCAATACACCTAAATCATCTAAATTAACTTGACTTTCATAAAAACCAACACAACTAATAGAAGCAACAACTTGTCCGGTATGATCGAAAATTGGTGCTGCCGCAGCAATTTGTTGCAACGTATTCTCACGATCATCCTTAGCATAACCTTTTTGTTTAACTTCTTCTAATTCTTTTAAATATTCATCAGGTGATGTAATTGTATGTTGAGTATATGAAATAAAATCTGTTTTCGCGATAGCTTCTTCAATTTCTTCTTTAGAAGCAAAAGCAATCATTGCTTTTCCTAAAGCCGCACAGTGAATAGAACGTCGTGTTCCAATATTAGCAGTCGTAATAATACTTCGCTCTGATTCATATTTATAAATATACGTCACCATATTATCATCAAGAATAGCCATAAATGTTGTGGCTTGCATCTTATTTGCAAAATCTATTAAATCATTTCTTGCAATATTAACTAAATCAATATCATTAATATAACTACTTCCAATAAGAAATGATTGTAATCCTATTTTATATCTTGTAACACCACTTTGATTATCTTCTAAAACCATGTTTTTAAAAACTAAAGTTTTCATTATATCGAATATACTTGATTTGGGAGAATCTAAAACAGTCGACAATTGTGTTAAAAGTATAACCTTCTTTACTTTTAGATAATAATTCTAATATATCTATAGCCCTCATAAGGGTACGGTTCAATTTCATAAATTATCACGCTTCCTTCCTTTTTGTCTGTATTTACGAATAGCATTCGTAATAATGCTTTATCTATAATATACTTACTTTTCTTTTCATTTACAATCTATTTCCATGATTTGTAAATGAATTTTAGGGAAGCCTATCTCTTTTATCATGATTTAAAAAATATTTAATCTTTCTAATTGTAATAAGATAAAAATAATAAGTATTGCACTTGCTACAAATGATTGAGCTAATTTTTCAATATGTGTAAATTCAGACTTTGTACACCAAATCCGATACAAGGCATATGGTGGAAAAAGAACATTAAAGATATAAGTGATTATTTTATACTTGGTAAAAGTTTTTACTTGATGAGGATCTGGTTTATTGATTTGTTCACGAAGTTCAATAATATGTTTTTGTCGATCACTTAAACCATCCATTCGTTTTCTTTTATCTTCTCTTTTTTCAACTTTAGTCGCCATAATGATTTTCCTTTCATATCTTTTCTTCTACATAACCTAATTCCTTAGAAATTTGTAAAGCACTGTTTTTCACAAATTTTGATAATTCTTCAATATCTAATTGTTTCGAATAACTATTCACTAAACTAATAGCTGCAATAATTTTTTTGTTATGGTTAAATATTGGAGCTGCAACACAGATTTGAAAAAGCGTATCTTCACGATTATCAACTGCATAACCTTGTTGTTTAACTTTTTCTAATTCTTGTAAATATTTTGGAATAGATGTAATTGTGTATTGAGTATGAGCAATAAATTGTGTTGTTTGTAAAGCTTGATTAACGATTTGTTCATTTTTTTGAAAAGCCATTAGGACTTTTCCTAAAGCTGTACAATGTATTGACTTCCTTGAACCTAAGTTGGCAGTTGTGATTTGGCTTTTGGGCGATTCACATTTATATAAATAAGTCACCATTCCTTCATCAAGAACAGCAAGAAAAGTCGTTGCGTGGAATTCTTTTGATAAAGGGATTAAATACTTTTTAGCAATATTCACAAGATCAAATCGTTCTAAACTATGACTTCCCACAATAAAAGAATGAATCCCCATACTATACTTAATCTTTCCACCGACTTGATTTTCAACAATCATATTCTTATATAATAAGGTTTTTAAAATATCAAAAACACTTGATTTTGGAATATCTAAAGCTTGAGCTATTTCTAAAAAGCGAAACTCCATCTTGACTTTTAGCAATATATTCTAATATTTCAATTGTTCGTAAAGCCGTTCTGTTAACTTTCAAAAAATTCACTCCTTTTTAAATGCCCAAAAGCCGCAATAAGCGGCTTCGACATTAGGCTTCTGTACTGTCAATTTTTTGCTTATTAGCAATCATTACAAATGGTGCATATACAACAATTGTAATGACAATACATAATAATTGAGTTATTACTGTACCAATACTTCCTCCTGAAGCAAATCCAAGCATTTAATAATGGTGGAGTTGTCCAAGGGAACGCATAGATTAAAATATCTGCAAAACCAATAACTGTCATCATATAACCAAATGCCATAGTTATTAATGGAGTAATAATAAATGGAATCATTAATAATGGGTTTAACATAATTGGTAAACCAAAGTGTAATGTTTCTGAGATATTGAATACATTTGGAGCAATTGATAACTTAGCAACTTGTTTATAATCTTCACGTTTAGAGAATAATAAACACGCGATTAATAAACCAATGACACATCCTGATCCACCAATATTTCCATATGTATCCCAAAATGACATAGACACAATATTTAAATCAGCTGGATTGTAATTTGGTTGTGAAACAATTTCTGTATTTGCTAAAATAGCAGCATTCAATAATGGATCACGAATAGGTTTAATAATTTGATTCCCATGAATCCCTACACACCAGAAAATTTGAGCAACAAACATCAATAACATAACTCCTGGTAAACCTTGAACTACAGCTTGTAATGGTTCTTGAACAAATGCATAAATAATATCATATAAACTTAAACCAATAACTTGAACAGCTGTAAAGTTAATAGCTGCACAAATAATCACTGTTAACATAAATGGAAATAAGTTATTAAAACTATTTGTAACATTTGGTGGAACTGAATCAGGCATATGAATTTTTAACAATTCACTTTTTCTAAGAACCGTAAACAATTCCACTGAAACTAGCGCAACAATCATTCCTAAGAACAATCCTCTTGCAGCTGTGTAATCTTTTGCAAGACCAGCAACAGTCACTGTTTCTTCCCCAACTGTTGCAACAATATTTGTACTTAAACAAGCTACAAAGCAGCATAAAGAAACAACTCCTGGCATAAATCCTTTAATGCCATTTTTCAATCCTAATTCCAAACCGATTAAAACAACTGCAGCAACCGTAAAGAAATTAAGTGTTGCATAGTTAGCCGCAGTAAATAAATCTGTAAACATTTCTAGCCAAGCAAAACCTCCGACTTTTGCTAAGCTGATTCCATCAGTTGTTGTTGAACAAACAACATTAACAACCAATGTACAGAATGCACCAGTAATAATGACTGGCATTAATGTAGTAAATGCTGTTTTAATAGCATACATGTGTTTCTGATTACTAATCTTATTAGCAACCATTAACATTTTTTCAGTAAGAGCATCTGAAATATTCATCGCAATTTTTCCCTCCTTCGTATTTGCGAACCTTGTTCCTATATCTGTATTCTAGCATGTCATTAATAAGAGTCAACGAGTTATTTGCATTTGCATCTTGTTTCCGTATATACAGATAGATAACGACGATTTTATAGAAATATGTAATATTTAGTCACCTAAATCCTCTCCATGACTCTTGATAACCTTTTGATACCAATAAAAAACTATCTTTTTTAATACGGCGATAATTATCATTCTTATCAACATAAACAAAGCCATAACGTTTCTCAAAACCATCTCTTGTTGTAATATAAAATCAATTGCAGACCAAGTTAAAAAAACCAATGACTTCAACACCTTCATCAATAGATTTTTTCATCCATTGAATATGATTTCTTAAAAAATCAATACGATATTGATCATGAACCTTCCCATTTTCTAAAATATCTTGATACCCTAAACCATTTTCTAAAATTAAAATAGTAACTGATAACGATGATAATAATCATCTAATAAATGTTTTAATCCATAAGGTTCAATATTCCATTTCCACTTTGTTTGTTTAACATATGGATTAGGATCTTTAATACAATTTCTTAAATTGCCTTGATAAACCTGATGATCCACTGGAATCGAAAAATAATACGTTAAAGATTGAAAATCTGGTTCACTATGTTTAATAATTTCCATATCTCCATCTTGAATCACTTCATCAAAATGAGCACCTAAAAAACCATCAAGATATCGCTTTGTATAAATTCCGCGATAATAAACATCACTATTTCCATAACCAATTTTATAAGCCAAATCATCAGCTAATTGGACATCTACTGGATTGCATGTTTTAGGATAAAAACAAGCATTACCAATATTTGCACCTACTTGTGCCTTTGGATCTATCCGATGAATCAAACGTGTCGCTAGGGCATAAGCTAGATTAAAATGATGAACAATTTGAAATGTTTCAGTTATGTTTTTATCGACATAACCAGTCATGTACTGAGAATCAAAACTTGCATGATTTTGTTCGTTAAAAGGTACCCAATATTGAACACGTCCTTTAAACGCTGAAACAACCGTTTCAACATAATGCAAATAATCATCAATACATTGTCGATTAATCCATCCTTGATATTTTTCAATTAAATGATAAGGTAAATCATAAGCATAAAGAGTAACGACAGGGATAATATGATATCGTTCTAATTCATCTAAGACAGCACGATAAAAATTTAAACCCTCCTGATTTATTTCACCATCACCATGAGGAAAAATACGGCTCCATGCAATTGTAAAACGATAAATCTGAAAACCCATTTCACCATAATAAGCTATATCCTCTTTATAACGATGAAAATGATCACTAGCTTTTTTAAAGCCTTCAAAATCACCATTTATTAAACTTGGTATATATCTTTTATCAGCAATACTTAAACCTTTTCCACCCTCGTTATAACCACCTTCAAACTGTTGTGCATTCGTTGATGATCCCCATAAGAAACCATCTGGAAATCTTTCATTCACAATTTTCTCCTCCATAATTTTCTATGACCATTGACGTCTCTAGTCACTTAAAATTATTATAAGTTTTATAAAAATAGTCAATTTTTTAGGTACAATCTGCCTTATTTTGCAAAATTATGTTATACTATTTGCGCAAATTATTTTCTCAAAGGAGACAATATTATGAAAATTACATTAAAACAAATTGCAAAAGATTGTGATGTATCCGTGACTACAGTTTCTCGTGTCTTGAATCATACTGGCAGAATATCAACAAAAACAAGGCAAAAAATATTAGCTTATGTTGAAAAACAGGAAACAATTTTATATACTCAAAATTTTTCTAGGAAAACAATTGGTCTGATTACTCCTAATATTCGTAATGAATATTATTCAGCTATGATTAGTGCTATTGAAGATTATTTTTTTAAAAGAAATTATTCTGTGATTCTCCATATTACATCTAAAAGCAAACAAAAAACAATAGAGGCTTTTGATGATTTGGTTTATCGGCATGTGGCTGGAATTATTTATATTGGTGGTCCACAAAAATATTATTATGCTGATGATTTGAATCAGATTTCTTTAGTATGTATTGAACATAATCCTTTAATTGATCAAGCTTGTGATAGTTTAATTACTATTGATCATGATGCTGGGGGTTATTTAGCAACGCAGGAGCTCATTAAAAGAGGTTGTCAAAGAATATTATTTTTGGCTAATGAAGGCATGTTGTTGGAAAAACAAGGACGTTTTTCTGGTTACATAAGAGCTTTAGAAGATGCTCACTTAGAATATCAAAAAGAGCTTGTTTTTGTTTCACCAAGCTTCAAATTTGGGATTATGGAAGCTAAAAATGCAATTCATTACCTATCAACAAAATCAATTGAATTTGATGGTGTCTTTGCTACGACGGATTGGCGTGGTTACGGTGTAATTGCTGCCTTGAATGAATTACACGTTGACATTCCTCATCAAGTTCAAGTCATTGGTTATGATAATATCTCGATTTCTAAATATTCTCTCCCTTCCCTTTCAACTATTCAAGTTGATTATGAAATGATTGCTTCATTAGCTAGTCAACATCTTGATGCTTTAATGAATCATCAAGCCATAGATTCTCCTATGACAGTTGTCCCTTTACACTTTATCAAACGAAACAGTACAAAATAAAAACAGCTAGATATAAAATGAACCTCCATTATTTGGGTGTCCAAATAACGGGGTTCACTTCAATATTTTTCTAACTGTTTTTATTTAATCGATGTATTTTTCTTTCCAAAGCAACAAAGAAATGCTCATCTTCACTTTGATCAAAACGAATCAGATAGAGACTTAAAACCAAACCACCAATCACCGCCACTAACATATCCGTAATTGTATCATGAACGCCTGTTACATTTCTAATAGCATCATATTGAAAGAAAACTAACAAAGCATATTCATAAAATTCCCAAAACAATGCAATCATTGCATTAACAGCATTAACAAACAACAACATAAGGCCTTTTCTTTTATCGTCTCTAAAATAATGTTTATAGAAAATATAAACCAATTCACTAATCACAACTCCACTTGCACAATGGGTAAACTTATCATAATAAGGTGTTGAATAACCACCTAAACAACTTCCCCATAAGCTGGCAAAATAAACAAAGATAATATTAATAATATAAAACTCGATTGGTACTTTCACTTTCATTATTTTCATAACAATAGGCACAATAAAAGGTGTTAAACAAGCCACAAATGTCATTTGAAAATACTTGCCATGATAATTCACAATAAAGGCATAGATAAGCGTCATTACATAAATCACGATGCATAAATAGAAAAACCAATTTAGTTTTTTATTTTTCACAATTTCACCTTCCTGAATACCTTCTTGAATGATTAAGTCGTTCTTCTATCTTTAAAACACTCCATCTTGTTAATGGTAAAACAATAACAACATAGAAAATACATAGTAAAAATAAACTTAAAACTTCATACTTTGATCTAAAGAAATAATCTCCAATTGGCTGCATGATAAACTTAAAATAAACAAAACTTAAAATAAGCCATACAACAACATACTTCACATATTTTTTCATAGTCTTACCTCACTTCATTTAATAATTGTTCAAATAAATCAATATCTTCCTGAATCATATCAATAGAATTTTGCCAAAAATCTGCAGATGTTAAATCAATTCCAACACTTTGTCCAACTTCTTCAATTGACATCTTACCAGTTAAAGATAAGAAATTTTCATAAGTTTTACTAAAGGCTGCTCCTTCTTTTTGATAAAGACCATACAATCCCTTAGCTAACAATAACCCAAATGCATATGGAAAATTATAAAATGCATAATCTGCTTCATAATAATGTGGTTTCCATGTCCACATATAAGGATGAAGATATTGAGGATCCAATCCTTTTCCATATGCCTCTTTTTGTGCCTCTAACATTAATTGTTTTATTTCCTCAACACTTAAAGGTCCTTCTTCACGTTTTTTAAAGAAACGACTTTCAAACAAGAAACGTGAATAAATATCGACAATCACTTGTGCACAATCACAAAGTTCATTTTCTAAAATCATAAGTTTTTCTGTTGGTGAAGCATTTTTTAAAGCTGCTTTTTTAACAATTGTTTCACAAAATGTAGAAGCTGTTTCAGCAATTGGCATTGGATAATCTGCATTTAATGCCGTCTGACTATTTAAACACTCACCATGAAATCCATGTCCTAATTCATGTGCCATTGTTATTACATCACCAAATTCATTTCCATAATTTAATAAGAAACGACTTTCTTTTAAACAATGAAGATTATGACAGAAGGCTCCTCCTACTTTACCAGCTCTAGGATCAACATCAATCCAACTATTTTCCATAGCCTTTTTTGCATAGTCTCCTAAATGTTGAGAAAAAGTTGAAAATTGTTTCACAACAAATTCACACCCAACTTCATAAGGATAAGATGTTTGACTTTCAACCACAGGAGCATATAATTCATACCAAGGTAATCCATTATCATATCCTAAACGTTTAGCCTTTAATTGAAAATACTTTTCAAACATCCCCAATGCCTTTTGCATTGTTAAAAGTAAAACATTCAAAGTCTTTTGAGACATTCTTGAATCAATCAATGTTCTTTGTAAAACTGAAGAATAACCTCTTAACTGAGTAACCGTTAAAGCTTCTCCCTTAATAGCATTTAAAGCACTTGCAATACCTTGTTCAACATCATAATAAGCATTAACCTCAGCAAGATATGCTTTTTTTCTCGTTTCTTGATCTTTAGAATAAGCCATATTTAAAACTTCTGTTAATGGATAAGCTGTTCCATCAATCGTTACTTTTAAAGAAGATATTAATTGATCTTTATATTTTAACCAGGCAGAAGATCCATTTGTTTTCATTTGAGCTAAAACTGATTCACTTTGTTCATCTAATAAATATTGATTATTCTGTTGAATTTCTTTTAAGATAAACAAATGTTCCTGAATATAAGCATCCTTTACATTTGTAAGGTCGAAAGCCCCTAACCATTTTTGAATTTTAGCTTGAGTATCAGCAAATGTTGCTAGTAAGGTTTCAAGTGATGCTGAATACTTTAATGCTTCTTGACAAGTTGTATTAGCACTGATCGTTAATTCTATATAAGCTGATAACTTTTCTACAAGATCATTCAATTCATTTTCTTTTATTAAATAATCTTTTAAGTTTTCTTCTGTTTTATCCATAAGAGGATATTTTTTCATATCCTCTAGTATTGTCTTTACTGCTTTTATATCATCTAAAAAAGACTGATCATTAAATGATTGATATAATTCCTTTAAACTCCATTTTCTATCCATGATAACCACCTCTAAAAACTATTATACTATATAATGGATATATTTTACACCTAATAGATAAGAAAGACAAACTTTAAGACGGGTTTTATTTGCGAACAATCTTCAACAATGTTATGATAGCTCTAAGGAGAAATGATTTATGAATACAGATGATTTTATAAAACAATCAATACAATTAGCAAAGAATTTTTGTCATTTATATATGTATATGAAAACTCCCGAAGATGTTGAAAAGATTAGTCTTTTATTAGGTGAGCAACTATCTGTAATCGGGACAGGTAAACATGAAATATATCATCATAAAAAGGATTTTGTTGATGGGTTATATTTAAGTTTATTAGAAGTTCAAGATATTGAATTTGAACTGCTTAATGAGGAATATTATGGAACACCCTTAACTGATTCTCTTTGTGTTATTTATGGGAAAGTTTGGATAAAAGAAGTTAATGATAAAAATAAAGCTTTGATTGTTGATATGGATACCCGTTTTTCAATTGTCTGTCAATATCAAGATTTAGATATTCAAATTATTCATCTCCATCATTCAATGCCTTATCTTGAACAAAGTGAAGATGAGCATTACCCAAAAACACTTTTACAAAAAGCTAATCAAGCTGTAGAATACTCACAATATCTTGAAAAAATAATTGAATTAGATTCTTTAACCGGACTTTATAATCGTATTGCGATTGAAAATAAGATTGATACTTTTTTAATGAATCATGATAAAGGTTATGCTTTTATGGTTATTGATGTTGATAATTTTAAAAAGTTGAATGATACTTATGGTCATCTGTATGGAGATATGATTTTAATTGAAATTGCTAATCTACTGAAAGACTTATTTCAAGAAAAAGCTTATATTGGTAGAGCTGGTGGTGATGAGTTTATTATCTTCTTCCATCAATATCTTTCTTTCCAAGATACTGCTCATGAAGCTTATCGTATTATAAAGGGCTGTGAAGATTTATCATCTAAACACAATGACAATATCAGTTGTTCAATAGGTATTAGTTTTTCATCAATAGAAAGCACATTTTCTAAATTATATGCTGCGGCTGATTCTGCTTTATATCAAAGCAAAAATGCTGGTAAAGCTCAATTTACATTTAAAAAGGGAGTATGAATTTTCATATCTCCCTTTGTTTATATTGTGTAATATCATGACAACAAAGCATAACTGCCTTTTGACCATTCCAGCTCACATATGTAGTATTAACATCAAGCCACATATTCAAAACATCATTATATATGTCTTGTTGAATACTCTTGACTTCTTCATTTAGTTTTTTAAGTGGACAATTTTCACAAATTCCATCCTTTTTCATAAACACTTCATAACAATGCCTTCCTATCATAAACTTTGGAGAAATTTGATTGGCCTTATGATTTACAAAACAAATTTTATAATCAAATGGATTAATCACATAAATCAAAGCATTCTGATTATCCAATAATTCTCTTAATCCTACAGACTCTTGTTGATATGATAATTCAGCTCGACTCTTTAATAAGAATACACTCAATATTTTTGAAATAAAAACCAAAGCATCAATTTGATTTTGTGTCCAATAACGATTCTTACGACATTCATCAAATCCAACATATCCTTTAAAATATCCATTATCCATAATTGCACATTGCAACAAAGACTTAATTCCTTGTTTTTCTAGAATCATACGTATTTTTTTTGGTAAAAAAGATATATCAGAACAATAGAAAATACCTTCTTCATTAAATTGATCTAAATAGTGATTTCCTAAATCTCTTTCATAAGAAACATTTGTTAATTTATCTATTTGTGGTTCTATATTTTTATTACACCATTCATATGTATTACTACAATAACGTCCATCTTCACTATTTTCAAAGATATAAACACGACTAACATCAAATTGTAAACCAACAATCTCTAAAATAGAAGCAATTGCTAATTGAATATTTTCCGATTGATAAAGCATTCTAAAAACATATTCAGCCAATTGTCCCGTCAACAAATGACTATTCTTATCAGAATCAATTGTTTCATTAATAACTGAACGAACAGGTACACTATTCATTAAATAAGCACTTATATTCTTTTCATCATAAATCACACATTGATTCTTGCCATCACTTTTAGCTTGGTATAAAGCTTGATCAGCCTTTTGGAAAAGACATGTAAAGTCACGTCCATCAATTGGCGCAATCGATATCCCAATACTACAAGAAATTTGTACTTCATGTTCATGGCTCACTTGTAAATGATGTGTTTCATCAATCATTCTTCTTGCAATATTTTTAATACTCTCAATATCTCTAACATTAATCAAAAAGACAATAAATTCATCGCCACCAATTCTTCCAATAATATCTCTATGATGGAAAATCTTTTTCATTCTTCTTGCAATATCACTCAAAACTGCATCACCAAATAAATGACCCAAACCATCATTGACTTCCTTAAAATTATCAATATCAATAATCATCATTGCACACAATTCATTTTGCCATTGATGAGCCAAATAATCTTTAATCGTATTTTGTGAAGTGATTTTATTAAAAATACCTGTTAATGCATCTTGTTGAGCTTGACTAATTAAATATTGAGAACGTCTTTTTTCTTGATCTATATCGATAAAAATTCCAATGGCTTTCATTGGTTTCTTATCTGGACTTAACTGAATGGTTAAGCGCAAACGCCACCATTGATAATGTTGATGAGAATTACTTAATCGAAATTCTTCTTCCATATAAGTATACCCAGATTTAATTTTTAATAGAATTTCTTTCCATTTTATAATATCTTCAGGATGAAATATATCATTCGTTTGATGAGTTAAAAATTCTTTAATATGTCCTTTAGGTATTCTTTTCCCCATAAGTTTTTCTAAATTCTGTGAATAATGTAACTGATTATTGACAATATCCCATTCAAAAACAATATCATTTGTTTGATCAATAATAATTTTAAAACGTTCTAAAGCAAGTTTTAATTCTTCTCTTGCACTTTTTTCATTAGTTATATCAATCATAATACAATAGAAAGATGGTCCTTCTTCTTCATGACCTTCAATCAATTGTCCCTTATCTAACACCCATACAGAATGACCATCTTTATGCACAATACGGTATTCTATTTGTTTGGTTTTCCTAGTTTCATTTGACGATTAACTTCATCTCTTGTAGCAATACGATCTTGAGGATCAATCATTTCCCAAAAGCTATTATGGAACTTGTCGTTTATTTCTTCCTTGGTATAACCTACCATTGATAAAAATCCATCACTCATATATAAAATTGTAAGTTCTTCATTAAATAAACACTTAAAAAATACCTCCAGGTACATTATTTGTTAATAGTTCTAATCGTGTATTCGCATTTTTTAAAATTCTTTTCATCTTCAATTTGTTGAACAATCCGATGAATAAAATTCCTTTTCACTACGATACAAAGAAACATAAACTTCACTTAATAAATATTCTTCATCTTCTTGTACTAATAATAAACTTCCATATAAAGAAAGTGGATGTTGAATATTTTGATATGAGAGTAAAACATCTACTTTATAAAACAAAAGAATATGCTTATCATCTTTTCTTATTGCATCAAAATATGATTGTTTGATTTCAAAATGATAATCAATATCCTCAACCAATCCACCCAACATATTTTGAACTTCTTGTTTCCTCTTAATATTTTTTGACATTGAATACTACTGACTCTTACATCTGGATGTAATAAAGAAAGTACTGTTTTTATATCTCTATCTTGATAATATGATTTTATAAATTGTTGTGCAAAAGCTAATATTTTCTTATCAATCATGACGTTATCCTCTCTTTCCTACTGCATAAAATAACGTTCTTCAAATTCTTTTGCACATATTGGTTTACCAAATAAGAATCCCTGGATATAATCAGGTAACGCTTTTTTTACAATCTCAAATTCTTCCAGTGTTTCAACGCCTTCAACACAAACCTTTAAATCAATAATATGAGCAAGCTTAACAATATACTCTAAAAATGTATATTCATAACTTCCTTCCTTTATTCCCCTAATAAAGCTACGATCAATCTTAATAACATTTGCTGGTAATTCTTTTAAATGACTTAAAGATGAATATCCTGTTCCAAAATCATCAATCGCAATACCATACCCCATTTCTTGAATGCCTTTAAATTCCTGATTTAAAAACTGTAGATTAGGCACCCAGCAATTCTCTGTTAATTCTAGAATAAAGTTTTTTAAAGTTAACTCATGATGATTATTCCTCAAATATTCTAATAAAGCATTTTCTTTTAATTGTATATAAGATACATTAATACTCATCATAAAATCCGGATTATATTCCTGCCATTTTTTACATTGCGTTACCGCTTGTTCAAAGACCCATTTTCCTACCTGAATAATCAAATGACTTTCTTCTAATAATGGAATAAATTCAATAGGTGAAACCTCACCATGTTGAGAAGAATGCCATCTTAAAAGTGCTTCAGCCCCAACCACTGCTTTTGTCTTGGTATCAATTTGTGGTTGATAATATAATTCAAACTCGTCACATCCACGACTTACACAAGCATGTAAACTTTCTTGTAGTTCAATAAGTTTTATTTTTTCATGATACATTTCTTTAGAAAAGAAAACCAATTGATTCTTTCCATTAAGCTTTGCAACTTCAACAGCACTTTCTGCATGTCTTAATAACTTTTGATAATTGTTGCTGTCTTTTGGAAAAAAACACGCTCCAGCTGACATAGAAACATAAATCTGCTGTCCCTCCATAACAAACTGATTACCAATATACATTTGAATATTCTCATAAATCATTGTCACAATTTCTTTTGTTCCTTTAGGAATCAATAAAGCAAAAACATCACCATCCAAACGATACATTTGACAACCCACTGGTAAAAGTGTCGTTAACTCCCTCGCAATAAAATTCAAAGTTCTATCACCAAAAGCATAACTATATTTTTCATTAATATTTTTAAAATTATCAACATCTAAAACAACAACAATTCCTTCCATTGTTGTTTGTTTTAACAGATGCTTTAAATCTTTTTCAAATTGTTGTCGATTCATCAATCCTGTCACATTATCAAACTTATTTTGTTTACCAATATTAGAAATACGTCCTACCATCAACTGTGGTAAACCATTCTCATCCCTTTTAACCTTACCTCGGCAAGAAACCCAAATCACTTCTCCCTTTTTATTATAAATACGATACTCCATATCATGATAGTCTTTCTTTCCATCATGTATAAGCTGCATATCATCCAACCAGGCTTCTTGATCTTCTTCTATCATTGCATTCGACCAAACTGAAATGACATTTGTTTCAATTTGACGACTAATTTGAAGCTCATCAAAAGAATTATCCGACATATGAAAAAGTCCATTTTGGATATCCCAAACATAAAGATAATCTTCTGTACTTTCTGATAATAAGTCAAAAAAAACATCAACTGATAAGTCCAAATTATGAATAGCACTCGCCATGACACTCCACCCCATTCTCTATAATTTAATTATAGACCTATTTACAAACGAATACTATAAAACTCGTACTTACAAAAAAAACTCTTATTTTAAAAATAAGAGTTTCTATCAACACTTTTTCATTATTTCATACGCATTTTATCTAACGCAGTTGTGATAATGGCAGTAATCGGAAAAATAATCCATCCTGGATGCCATAAATTCTTTGTAAATCCTAAAATTAAATAAATCATGACTGCTAAAGGCATCGTTACACCAAACAAACTATTTTCTTCACGCTTTGCTTCTTTAATATAATCTTCATTGTGAACTAAAAACTCTACATACTCTTTTTAATCCCTTGATAAATAAAAAGAAATACGCAATTGAAACACATATCATTAATTGAGCAGCCAAAATTTCCTCATTTAATAAATGTCCGGAAAACAAAGCAATAAATGCAACTGAAAAAATAATTAAACAGACTCCAAAAGCAATCGATAATCCAAAACTTGATTGAAAAGTATGATTCTTATCAGTTATATCATGTAGATCTTGATGACTCATACGAATTTGCTTTTTCTCTAACTCATGATATGTCTCACTAGTAATCCCAGTATAAATCAATCCAAACACACTTAATGCAGCAATAGCCAAAAGAAGAAAAATTCCCAGTGTTTCATATGCACTATCTGCTAAAAGAATAGCGGGAACAATCCCTAAAATAATTGCTGAAACACATATTCCAATTCGTAAAGCAAAACGTTTTTTAAAAGTCATATACTCTTGTATTTTTTCATTGTTCATAAAATATAATGAATCATTATCTTCTTCATGAACTGACTCATAGTGATCTTTAATCAAATAATCAATTGATACATGAAACATCTCACTTAATAATATTAATTTATCCATTTCTGGATATCCCGCACCACTCTCCCATTTGCTTACAGCTTGTCTGGAAACATTTAACTCTAATGCTAAAGCTTCCTGCGATAATCCTCGCGCTTTTCGTAACTCTTGTAATTTCATTCCAAAATCCATATATCCTCACCTCGTCGTTATCATACCCTAATCTTGTTATTTTCACTACCAACATTCTCTTGCTTTTTGTCAACGTAAAGTTGCAACTGCCTTTTTTTAATATTGCAACTTCATTTTAACACATTTTATTATTCAAAAGCGTAAAAATGTGGTAAAGTATTAATAGTTAGAGAATCGAGGGTGATATAAATGATAAAAGAATTTCAAGAATTATTAAAAGAAAAACAAATTGATTATTATATTGTTCCAACTGATGATGATCATCAATCTGAAACAGTTGGTGAACATTTCCAATCTCGTGCTTATTTAAGTGGATTTACTGGTAGTGCTGGAACATTATTAGTAACTTTAGATAGTGCTTATTTATGGACAGATGGAAGATATTTTATTCAAGCTGCTAAACAATTAGAAGAAGGCATTACTTTAATGAAAATGGCACAAAAAGGGGTTCCTACTTTATTAGAATTTTTAGCTGAACATGTAAAAAACGATGATGTGATTGGGTTTGATGGACAAACTATGACATGTCAATTTGTTTTAGACTTAGAAGAAAAAATTAGATGTTGATTATAAGATTGCTAATGTGGATTTAATGAAAGAGTTTTGGCCTGATAGACCAGCTATGTCTTGTCAAAAGGCTTATATTTATGATGCGAAATATCATGGATTATCTGCTCATGAAAAGATTGAAATTATTCAAGAGTATATGAAAGAAAATGATTGTCAATCACATATCGTTTCTACACTTGATGATATTGCTTGGATTTTTAATATTCGTGGTAGTGATATACCTCAATCACCTACAGTGATGGCTTTTGCTTTAATTACTTTAGATCAATTCTTATTTATATTTACAAAATGGTACTTATGATTTAGATATGGTAAAAGCTTATCAAAGGAAAATATTTAATTAAAGGATATCATCAAATCTATGATGATGTTGCTCATCTTAAAGGACGTGTTTTATTAATACAAAACAGTATCAATTATCAATTATTTAGTCAAATAGAGTGTGATATTGTTGA
>ENA-OQAB01000219-OQAB01000219.1-human-gut-metagenome-genome-assembly--contig:-NODE-219-length-32782-cov-4.755872_pt1 | contig 32782 bp, 30 predicted proteins | sample MGYA00242490_ERZ504517 | MGnify/ENA primary metagenome ERZ504517 (study PRJEB26092, sample SAMD00036298) | human gut metagenome | host: Homo sapiens | study: EMG produced TPA metagenomics assembly of...
TTTTTTTCAGCAAAATAAATAAATTAAGGAGCTTCGTTTTTGCATTTTATGCATCTAACGAAGCTCCTGTCTGATGTACTGTTCTATTTTATACAAATACTGATGCCGCCATCCTTTGGAAACGTCATTTTAAATCTCCTGCAGCGCGGCTATGGCAGCATCGATCATGGTAGCGCACTTCTTTACCTGCTCCATATCCTCAGGGATCAAACCGGGCATGGGTTTTCTCACGCTTCCCAGATCAAGTCCCTCACGAAGCTTTAAAATCTCCTTCATCACTGCATAAAGATTTCCATGGCAGGCGCACATGGCATAAATAATGGCATCCGCATCATACTGGATCTTTCTCGCCGCCTCATACTTTCCTTTCCTGCACAGCTCAAATATTTTTAAATACAGCTCAGGCATTACCCCGTAAGTACCGCCAATGCCTCCGTCGGCTCCCATGGCCAGGCCGGATACCAGCTGCTCATCCGGTCCGTTAAATACAACGAAATCCTTTCCGCCCTCCATCTTAAACATCTGGATATCCTGTACGGGCATGGAACTGTTTTTCACAGCAGCCACTCTTGGATTTTTGCACATTTCTCTGAACAGAGGCATGGTAAGAGCTACGCCTGCCAGCTGCGGAATGTTGTAAATCACAAAATCCGTATTGGGAGCTGCGGCAGAAATGTCATTCCAATACTGAGCAATGGCATGCTCCGGTAAATGGAAATAAATGGGCGGAATAGACGCTACCGCATCCACGCCCAGGCTCTCTGCATGAGCTGCCAGCTCACAGCTGTCCTCCGTATTGTTGCAGGCCACATGGGCGATAACGGTCATCTTTCCCTTTACGGTTTCCATCACAGCTTCCAGAACTGCCTTGCGTTCCTCCTTGCTCTGGTAAATACATTCGCCGGAGGAACCGCCCACATAGACGCCCTTTACTCCTTTTTTCAACAGATGCTCTGCCAGGGCTTTGGTCCGCTCTGTGCTGATGCTTCCATCCTCCTCGTAGCAGGCATAAAATGCCGGAATAATCCCCTGATACTTTGTAATATCTCTCATAATGCTCCACCTTTCTTTCCTACCGGATATCTCCAGTATAACACTTTAATTATTTTTTTCAACAAAAATATAATGGTAAAAATTTTTTCTTTGGTCATTGTGTTTAAACCGTTCCAATGGTATGATAGGCGTAAGAAAAGGAGGAAATGCTTTATGAAAAAACATATTGTGTGCTTTGGAGACTCCAATACCCACGGATACTGCGCAGAAACCGGCGGACGCTTCTCTGAAAAGGAACGGTGGACTTGTCTTTTACAGGAGCTTTTAGGAACGGAATATCTGGTTCTGGAGGAAGGCCTGTCCGGAAGAACCTGCTGTTTTCCCGATCCTCTCTATGAAGGGCTTAACGGCCTTGATTCCATCTATCCCTGCCTGATGAGCCACGAGCCTGTAGATCTGTTGGTCATCATGCTTGGCACCAATGATACCAAGGAACGCTTTGGCGCATCCTCTGCATGTATCGCACTTGGATTAAAACGTCTGATCGAAAAGGCCCGGTCCATTTCTGACTGTTGGAGAAACGGCCCCAATATTCTGATCGTAACACCCAAAAATATCGATCCTGAATACGCCGGTTCCAGTGTAGGAAATACAATGGGGCGGGGCTGTGCAGAAAAATCTGCCGGACTGGGTTCAGAATATGAAAAAATTGCCCTTCTTACAGGGTGCCGCTATTTTGATGCCAACACGGTTGTGACGGAAAACAATCACATCGATTTCATGCATCTCACTGCTCAGGGGCATCGGGAACTGGCAGAAGCTTTGGCAAAACAGATTCCCTGTCTGATTCCATAAACATTAAAACGCAGTAACGTACCTGTCTCCACAAATATTGTGCGAAAGGCAGATAGGTTGCTGCGTTTTTGTTCATTTACTAGCAGAGCTTTTCCAATACCGACCCTGATGTCTTTTCATTGTTCACACTGCACTGTTCAAAGTAACGGCGGTAATATTCCGTATAGATCAGGTCCACCAGAAACAGCTGGCTGATCTCTGCCGAGGTAGACCCGCCCTGAAGAGGCCCCTCATTGGCTCCGGATAAAAGGGTGACATCCGAATAGGCGCTCAGAGGTGATTTCACAAAACGGGTAATACAAATAATCTTGGCGCCGGACCGCTTCGCTACCTCTGCCACATGGATGGTATCCTTGGTTGCTCCGGAATAAGAAAAAATAACCGCTGTATCCCGCTCATCCATAGTAGCCGCAGCCATGGCCTGCATATGGCTGTCCTGTATACAAAATACCTTGTTTTCAATACGCATAAACTTATTCATTGCCTTCATGGCGGTAAGCATACTGGCTCCTACGCCAAAGAAAAACACTCTTCTGGCCCGGTGGATCAGTGTGATGGCCCGGTCAATATCCTCCTCCTTTATCATGGAAAAAGTTTCATTCAGGGCATTGATATTGGTATTTAATACCTTTCTGGCCAGTTCCCCAAAGGAATCCTCCATAGAAATATTGTTCCCTGTAAACTGGTCTACCTGCTCCTGTCCCTTACTGATGCTTAAGGACAGCATCATCTTAAATTCCTGGTATCCCTTTAAATCCATAGTCTTGCAGAATCGGAACACACTGGTGTCTCCCACCTCACAGGCCTCCGCCAGATCTGTAATGGACATAAACAGAACGTCCCCTTGGATTTGCCAGAATATAATCTGCCACTTTCTTTTCTGCCTTGGTAAACTGATTATATGCGGATTTGATACTCGTTATAAAATCTCCCTGCATACGATCCATTCCTCTCAATCTGTATAATTTCTTCCATTTTATCCAGTTTCTTTTGCCTTGTCCATACTTTTTCAGGCTTTTATCTGATTTTTCATTTATTGTAACTTTCCGTTTCTTTCTTTTTTCCTCTCTCCCCAGCCAGGCAGCTCCCAAAAGACCGGCTCTGTTTCCCAACTCGGCAGGAAGAATATTCACATCCCTGAAGCTTGGCATAATGCGCTCCATAGTACGCACTCTTACCTGCTCTGTTACATAAGGCTGGGCCATGACGCCGCCGCCTAAGATCACACAGGACGGATTAAAAATATGGATCAGCGTCTGCAGTCCGTTTACAATCTCATCGATCCACTCATCCACAGCCGCCTGCACCCCCGGCTGGTCGATAGCCGCAAATATCTTCCTCCCGTCTGTAAGCGCTGGATCAATGACCATGGCTCTGGCTGCAAGTGCTGTGGCTGAAGCGTATTTCTCATAGCAGCCGCTGAAAAACTCTCCCTCTTTCCGATCCTCAGGATGAATCAGAAGACCGCCAAATTCTCCTGCGGAAAAGGCGCAGCCATGGTACACCTTCTGATCCATCACAATCGCTCCGCCCACACCGGTGCCGTAGGTCAGACAGAGAAAATCCCTCTCTCCCCTTCCTGCGCCGAAGATTCCTTCACCCAGTGCGGCTGCATTTACATCATTTTCTACGGCTACAGGCACATGAAAACGCTCTCTCAACATGCGGCCGATCTCCATTCCCGTATAACCGGGAATGTTTTCATTGGCATAGCGTATCATTCCTCTTTGGGAATCTACCTGTCCGGCGGTGCTGATCCCAATGGCATCAAAACCATGATAGCTTTCCAGAATCTTTACAGCCTGTTCCACTACATGGGCACCTCCAAGCCGGGCATTGGTCGGAGTCTCCCTTACTTCTTTTATTTCGTCCTTTATTCCCGTCCATATCCCTGACTTAATGGCGGTTCCTCCGATATCCAGTGCTGCTGTCCCCATCGTGCTCCTCCTATCGGTTCTTCACTGCATCCATAAAACGGTTTGCAATCTCTAACGGTCTTGTGATCGCTCCGCCTACCACAATGGCAAACGCTCCCGCATCCAGCATTTTTACCGCCTGATCTGGGTAATGGATTTTCCCCTCTCCGATAACCGGAACGTCCACAGTCTTTGATAAACGGCTTACCAGCTCATAATCCGGGCCGTCCATATGAGGAGAATCTGCCGTATAGCCGCTCATGGTAGTTCCCACAATATCCATTCCCAGCTTCCAGGCATTGATTCCCTCCTCATAGTTTGATATATCTGCCATAAGAATGGCATCCGGATATTTCTGGCGCACCTCTTTTATAAACTCATTTACGGTCTTTCCGTCTCCCCGTGCGCGCAGCGTACAGTCTAACGCGATCACATCGCTTCCAACAGCGACAAGCTCATCGACCTCCTTCATGGTAGGAGTAATGTAGCTTTCAAAGCCGGGATACTGGATCTTTACCAGTCCGATAACCGGAAGTCCTGTCTCCTCCTTGATCGCAGCTACGTCCCGGATGCTGCTGGTGCGGATCGCCGGAGTCCCCGCCATCTTTGCCGCTCTCGCCATCAGGTACATCACAGATTTTTCCTCCACATACAGAGGTTCTCCCGGAATAGCCTGGCATGAGATGATCATCTGCCCCTTGATCTGCTCAAATAGTTCCTGCTTGTTCATGTATCTCCTCCTGTTCTGCAACCACCCTTACAGACATTCCCCATTTTGCCCAAAAGGTCGATGCCATGAAATATTTCTTTTATAACTATATCATAAAGAAATATTTTTTTCAATTATAAATGTGTTGAAATATTTTTTTATTACTCATTTTAAAAACAGGACTGCCCTGAGAATGGCATCTCACAGACAATCCTGTTTCCATTTCAAACGTGTTCCATCAGATATTCGGCATCTTTGCCGTGGCATCATCAGCACCTTTCCTGTGCCGCGGTATACATTTACCAGGCCTTCGCCCGAAGCTGCGGAGCCGATCAGGCTCTTTCCGGAGCGCTCTACCGTAAAGTCCAGGCTCTTGCTCCAGGCAATAGCATAATTGCCGTCCACCTTGAGCACATCGTTCTGAAGCTCAATCTCGATCAACTCCTCTTTCGGGCATTCAGATTCGATACAGAACACTCCGTTCCCATTCAGGCTCAGGTTAAACAGTCCCTCTCCTCCGGCCACTGCAGAAGAGAAATTGGAACGCATCACCGCTTTGTGCTGCAGGGTAGATTCACAGGCTAAAAACAGACCGTCATCCAGCACCACTCCGCCGCCCCACTGGGCTGCATCCATCAGGATCAGATACTTATAGGTAGGTTCCAGCACCAGAACGCCGCTTCCCGTATACTCCGGCTTTATGGCGGATTCTCCGGTTGCCTTGCCCCGGACCGCTTTGCCGAGGAAATCTCCCACGCCCTTAATGCCGGTGGTTGCCTTTACATCTCCTAACATCCACTGCATGGCGCCTGCCTGAATGGTCACATTAGACTGATCCAGACTGCATACCAGCTGGCGCTTTCTCACATTCATCTGCGCGCAGTAATAAGCGGTTACTGCCGATCCGGGAGTCACGCTTAAGTCGCGCTGATATTCGATTACCTCAAAGGCTCCCAGCTTTGCAAGGACTTTTACATCATCATTGTCGGTGAAATTAGAAATACGGTACATAGATTTCCTCCTGTTCTCTCTGATATCGCAGCCTGCGGCAGATATCGTTTGATTTTATTTTTCCAGATTCTTCCACTTGAAGTTTGGAATCACATCAGACCACTTTTCAATTCCGATAATAGACTTGGCAAACTCTGAGGTTTCCAGAGTCGAATTTTTCTTGTCAATATCCCGGAATACCTGCCAGATCTTCTTGCGTTTCGTTGCTACGATCTTATCCGGCTGATTCATATCGCACTCCCACAGGCCGAACTTCAGTCCCTGCTTTGCCTCGCTGGGAGCATCCACCTGGCGGCTTACCGTATATGCGTCAATATATGGATTACTGTCTACAAGGTAGTAGGAGTACGCATAGGCAGCTGCCTGGATCTCAGGAATATCGCCTCTGGTGGGACTATAGGAGGTAAAGCCCTGCTCGGTCAGAATAATATGACGCACATTTCCCGAAGGAGCCTTCAGTGCCTCCTGGTTAAAGTAATCGGTAAGTACGTTCAGATTGGAAAAATTTATAACTGGTGAGTTAAAATCATTTGTAAAGAGCCCGGTAGCTTTGGGATCATCCCAGAATTCCGGCTCAATCATGGGACAGGGATACGGATGATAGGCCAGTCCCCAGTCCATCTGCCCCTGAACATTAGCAATGGAATTGAAGCTGTCTACGATCTCCTTGCCGCCGTATTTCAGCTTTCCGTCAATCTCATTCATCCAGTTGTAATCCAGTGAGAAATACACCCGGTCATTGGCATTGGTACTCTTGATGGCCGTGTAGAAAATACGGAACGCCTGCTGGTATACTTTTACATAATTTGTAAGATCCATAGAGCCCATATAGTTCCACTGCTGATTATTGATCTCATTTCCAATGATCCAGTTGGAAACCTTTCCATGGTTGGAATCTTTTCCGCTGTAGTGGTCAGCCAAAAAGGCCGCAATGGCTCTGGTCTGCTCAAAACCGGCTTCGTTTGCCCCGTTGAACATATAATAAAAGGCATTGGAAGACTTCTTCGTACCCGGATAGATCAGATCCGAACGGTTGGGGTTCCAGTCATTTAAAATGATCACCGTGACGGTCATTCCCTTATTGGAAAGAGCGCTGATGGTTCTGTCATAATCATCCATGATGGCCTTATTAAAATGATAGATCTTGCCGTCATATTCATATTCAATGCCTGTACCCATGATCTGTGAAAACGCAATATTGGTGGTTACATGCTTTACGCCCAGGTCAAAGGCATCCTCCAGCATATCAATTTCGATGTTCAGTCCCTTTTTAGTCAGAGGATCCTTGAATGCTTCCGTATTTTTGGCCACTGCCTCAGGATTGGTAATGTAATGAGGCTCGCTGATGGCTTTATACTCTGTGCCGTCATAAGCAGCCAGTACAAATTTGCTGTACAGGCGGTCTGCTGTGCTTCCGAAATTTAACGGCACCTGAGCAGAGGATGATATAAGGGCGTCTGCCGAAGCAATATAATCAGTTCTTCCATCCAGACTGTTCTCATAGGTCTGCTGTTCAAATATATAGACCTTTCCATCGGTGCCGGCTGTATCGCCGCTGGTGGAAAAGGCGATTTCCACATTCTGCTTGTCTGCCGTCACCTTACAGGAACGGATCTGGCCTGTGAGCGCAATATCCTCTTTTGCTGCCTCCTGTGCAGCTTCACCTGAAGCCTGTGTTTCCTCCGCGGATACAGACCTGGAAAAAGCACCCAGGCTTACTGCTGTCACTCCAAAAAACAGCGCGGCTGCCAGAGCCATGCCTCTGCTTCTTTTAAACAGTTTATGCTTCATTTTGAGATTACCTCCAGAATTGATGTGTGTACTTACGGATGACCCGTTTTGATGTCAACCTCTATGATACATAATCTATCTTACAAATTCAATTACGATTTTATTACATTATCTTAAGTCTTACTTGTATACCTTCTTTAAAGTAAATCCCCGCCCCTGAACCTCATTGATCTGATTGATGATCATAAACGCTTCCGGATCCTCATCCAGCACCAGCTGGTTCAGCCTTGGCAGATCCCGCTTGGAAATCACAGCCAGCACCATATCCTGTTCCCGGTGAAGGTAACCGGTTTCCATGTGGAGAAGGCTGGTTCCGCAGTCCAGCCGCTGGCTGATCAGGGCATTAATCTGTTCATGGCGTCGGCTTACTATCTTCACCTGCATCTTTGTCATGCCGGCCATGAGAACCTTATCCAGCACCAGGGTATAAGTCACGATCAGAAGAATGCCGTAAAGCACTGCCTCTGCGGATGAAGTAATGAGCTGCATTGCCAGGATCACGCAGTCCAGTACATAAAGAGACAGGGATACATTGATGCCGCACTTCTTGCGCAGGATCAGACAGGGGATGTCCACACCTCCGGTAGAAGCGCCTGCCTTTATGACGATCCCGATTCCCGCTCCAATGAGAATACCGGCATAAATTACGGCTACCAGCCGTTCTTCCATGTAAAAGCCATGTATTCCCGTGCGCTCCATTACTGCCAGGGCAGCGGGATAAAACACGGTGCTTAAGGCCGTGGTAAGGGCAAATTCCTTTCCTAACTGCCACAGCCCCAGACCAAAGACCGCAATATTAAAAATACTTACAAAAAGGCTCACAGGGATTCCCCAGAGCCGGTTAAAAAACAGGCCCATGCCCGTAGTACCTCCGGTTACAAGCCCATTCGGCATGATAAACAGCACTACGGCCATGGCATAAATCGCATTTCCAAATAAAATGGCTCCCACCCGTGCGGTCATACGAAGCCATTTTTGTCTGTCATTCTTCTGTTCCATTACAAGATTCTCCCTTATTTTATTTCCTATCACCGAGGGTATCATTTTTCATGGGAGCTGTCAAGAAACTTGCACTTGACAATCTCCTTCCTGCGTTTATAATACATTTAGAACTTTTGTATCTGTTTCCTTTTTCGGATGCTGAGCCGGTGTGAGGGGGAGCGCCCTGATGCTGCGTACAAAAGGATAGCGATGGGAGTCCGTGTTTCGGATTGAGAGGATGCAATCGAGCATCGACCGCAGAGCGCATATTCTGCGCCCTATTACAGCTGTCTGGAAGTTGCCGTCGCTATGCCTGTATTCCGGGAACATAGACTTGACGCACGCAGGTGCGTTTTTTTGTACCCTGAAATGCTCCCTGCCGGCATTTCCCGCAGCAGAAAAGAGGAAGGAATCTATGAACAAAAACAAACACGCTGCAAAACTGGTCTTTCTTGCCATGATGACAGCCCTGGGAGTGGTCATTTCCCCCATTCTCCGGGTAGAGGGAATGTGTCCCATGGCACATTTTATCAATGTCACCTGTGCGGTCATGCTTGGCCCCTGGTATGCCTTTGTGTGCGCCCTTGCCATTGGCATCATCCGCATGACCTGTATGGGGATCCCGCCTTTAGCACTCACAGGAGCTATATTCGGAGCCTTTTTATCCGGTATGCTCTACCGAATGTCCCGTGGCAGGCTGGTATGGGCCTTTGCAGGGGAGGTCATCGGCACAGGCATCATCGGAGCCATACTCTCCTATCCTGTCATGACCTTTGTCTGGGGAAAAACCGGCCTTACCTGGTTCTTTTATGTGCCTTCCTTCATTGCAGGCACGCTCATTGGAGGAACCATTGCATTTCTGTTTTTAAAGCATCTGCAGAAAGCCAGACTCTTATCCATGTTCCAGGAAACTCTGGGTTCCCGGACGTATGATTCCGGAGAGGACGTGGTAAATGATGCGCTGGGAATCGCATTTTCAGGCTTTATCGGCTATCTGGCTGTGACGGTAGCTGTCCATCAGCTTGTACCTCAGGGCGGTTCTGTGATAAACAGTCTCCGCTATATAGTTCTGGCCGGCTTTCTGGCAGCCGCCCTGATATACTGGAGCATCAAACGGCCCAAAGCAGCCTGAAACGCGCATTTTCCCATTTCCATACTTACATCAAAGGAGGATCTCATCATGAATCCTATCTCCCTCTTGCATAAAGAAGCACCTTTAATCCACTGCATCACCCACCCCATTGTAGTCAATGACTGTGCAAATGCAGTTCTGGCTCTGGGCGCACGTCCTATCATGGCGGAGCATCCCAAAGAAGCAGCCTCGATTGCCCAAATAGCCCGTTCCCTTACTGTCAGCCTGGGAAATATCACCGATGCCAGGGCCGAATCCATTTTTCTGGCAGGAAATGTGCGTCCGGCTGTCATAGATCTGGTAGGCATCACCTGCAGTGATTTCCGTATGAAGCTTGCCAGACGGTTTCTGGAAGAATGCCGTCCCGCTGTGATCAAGGGAAATGTTTCCGAGATACGCGCCATTGCCGGCGCAGGCTTCCACAACCAGGGGATCGACGTAAGCCGGGAAGACGCTGTCACTAAGAATGACCCAATGGCACAGTTTCGTCTGGCCCGGCTGATGAAGGAGATTGCAGACCGCACACAGGCCGTCGTAGCTGCCAGCGGTGAGGTGGATATTATTGTATCTCCTCAGGATGATAAAGCCTATTTTCTTGAAAACGGTTCTCCATCCATGGCCCGCATCACGGGAACCGGCTGTATGCTTACCTGCATTATGGGAACCTTTATGGCAGTAGTATCCCCCCTTGAGGCAGCGGTCTGCGGAGCTGCTGTCCTGGGAATTGCCGGAGAACGGGCCGATGCTTCAAAGGGACTTGGAACATATCACATAAGCCTGTTGGATCAGCTTTCCCTGATGACAGATGAAACGCTGAAATCCGAAATCCGTCTGCATTCTGTTGATCTTTCTTCTACAGCTTCATAAAACCGGACATCATACATCCGCCTGCCGCTCCTGTACTCAGGATCTCCGGCAGGCGTTCTTCATTTACTCCGCCAATGGCATAAACAGGAACACTGCTTTCCATACAAACCTGGCTTAAGAAGTCCAGTCCTCTCCCCGGAAGCCCTTTCTTACAATCTGTCTCATAGATATTGCCTGCAAACAGATAATCTGCGCCCAGCCGGACAGCCTCTTTTACCTCTTCCAACGAGTGAATGGATGTTCCCACACGCTCTGCATCCAGCGGTCTCCCTTCCCTTCTCAATATACTCATCGGAAGATGAAGCTTCCTCATGCCCAGCTGTGCGGCTGCTGCAGGAGCTGTGTTCAAAATCAGCATCTGATCCTGTTCCCGGCAGATCTGATCCACTTCCTCTGCCAGCTTCCTGTAAATCTCAGGGCTTAAGTCCTTTTCCCTGAGCACTACTGCTCTGGGTTTGACACTTACAATCTTCCGAATCTGATCCAGATAGCTCTCCCAGAGTCCCGTTCCCGGTTCAAAACAGCCATCTTCTGTCTGATCCGCCCCCTCCGGCACTCTGCAGAGCCTGTGATTGGTTACTGCTACCATACGTTCATACATAAGCTGCATTTCCCTTTCTGTATTATAAAAAGCCCCCGGAAACTCCGGGGGCCAACTCGTTTGGGCACAATATCCATTCAGATATATCATTTATCACGTTCGTACGGCCTGATGGCCTGTAACGATTTAATTACTCTACGATAGATACAACTCTACCGGAACCTACTGTACGTCCACCCTCACGGATAGCGAAACGCAGACCCTGCTCCATAGCTACTGGATGAATCAGCTCTACGGACATCTCTACGTTATCACCAGGCATACACATCTCTGTACCTGCTGGCAGCTCGCAAACGCCGGTAACGTCAGTTGTTCTGAAGTAGAACTGTGGACGGTAGTTGTTGAAGAAAGGTGTATGACGGCCACCCTCGTCCTTGGTCAGAACGTAAACCTGAGCGGTAAACTTGTTGTGGCACTTTACAGAACCTGGCTTGCACAGACACTGTCCACGCTCGATCTCTGTTCTCTGAACACCACGCAGCAGAGCACCGATGTTATCACCAGCCTCAGCGCTGTCAAGAAGCTTACGGAACATCTCGATACCAGTTACAACGGTCTTACGAACGTCCTCATGGATACCGATGATCTCAACTTCGTCGTTCAGGTTCAGAGTACCACGCTCTACTCTACCAGTAGCAACAGTACCACGGCCAGTAATGGTGAATACGTCCTCTACAGGCATAAGGAATGGCTTCTCTGTCTCACGTACAGGATCTGGAATGTAGCTGTCAACAGCGTCCATCAGCTCCATAACCTTGTCGCCCCATGGGCCCATTGGATCCTCAAGAGCCTTCAGAGCAGAACCCTGGATGATAGGTGTATCATCACCTGGGAACTCGTACTCATTTAACAGCTCACGGATCTCCATGTCAACCAGCTCAAGCAGCTCAGCGTCGTCTACCATATCGCACTTGTTCATGAATACTACGATATAAGGAACGCCTACCTGACGGGACAGAAGGATGTGCTCTCTTGTCTGAGCCATAACACCATCAGTTGCAGCTACAACCAGGATAGCGCCGTCCATCTGAGCAGCACCAGTGATCATGTTCTTAACGTAGTCAGCATGTCCTGGGCAGTCAACGTGTGCATAGTGTCTCTTCTCTGTCTGATACTCAACGTGAGAAGTAGAGATGGTGATACCACGCTCTCTCTCCTCTGGAGCCTTATCGATGTTCTCGAAATCTACCTTTGCGTTGCCTGCAACTCTCTCTGAAAGAACCTTTGTGATAGCTGCGGTCAGAGTAGTTTTGCCGTGGTCAACGTGTCCAATGGTACCGATGTTACAATGTGGTTTAGTTCTGTCAAACTTAGCTTTAGCCATTTTATAACGTCCTCCTTAATTTGCGCCCCTTTTAGGGCTGATATAGTTAGTCAGGCTATCAATCATTATATTCTATTTTACTTTGATTTACAAGCCTTTTTTACTTTTTGTGGTCAGCAAGAACCTTCTCCTGAACGTTCTTTGGAACTGGCTCATACTTCTCGAAGAACATGGAGTAGTTGCCGCGTCCCTGTGTTCTGGAACGAAGGTCTGTAGAGTAGCCGAACATCTCAGACAGCGGAACGTAAGCCTTAACCATCTTACCGCCGCCAATGTCCTCCATACCCTCGATACGTCCACGGCGTGAATTGATATCACCGATAACATCACCCATGTACTCCTCAGGCATGGTAACCTCTACCTTCATGATCGGCTCAAGCAGGATTGGATTACCCTTCTGCATAGCATCCTTAAATGCCATGGAACCTGCGATGTGGAATGCCATTTCAGAAGAGTCAACCTCATGGTAAGAACCGTCGTATACATCTGCCCAAACGCCCAGTACAGGGAATCCGCCCAGAACACCAGTCTTAGCTGCTTCCTCAATACCTGCGCCGACTGCCGGGATGTACTCCTTAGGAATAGCACCGCCAACAACGGATGAAGTAAACTTGAAGGTCTCTTCTGCGTTTGCTTCCATTGGTGTGAAGTGAACCTTACAGTGACCGTACTGTCCACGACCACCAGACTGCTTTGCATACTTGCTGTCAACGTCAACGGCCTTGGTAAAGGTCTCCTTGTAAGCAACCTGAGGAGCGCCTACGTTAGCCTCTACGTTGAACTCACGCAGCAGACGGTCTACGATAATATCCAGATGAAGCTCGCCCATACCGGAGATAATGGTCTGGCCGGTCTCTTCGTCTGTACGAACCTTGAAAGTAGGATCTTCTTCTGCCAGCTTGACTAAAGCGTCGCCCATCTTGTCCTGGCTTGCCTTTGTCTTTGGCTCGATCGCGATATCGATAACCGGCTCTGGGAACTCCATAGACTCCAGGATAACAGGGTTCTTCTCATCACAGATGGTATCGCCTGTACCGGTTGTCTTAAAGCCTACTGCTGCAGCGATATCGCCGGAGTAAACCTTATCAAGTTCATTTCTCTTATTAGCATGCATCTGAAGGATACGTCCTACACGCTCCTTCTTGCCCTTTGTAGCATTCAGTACGTAAGAACCGGAGTTCAGAGTACCGGAATATACACGGAAGAATGCAAGCTTGCCCACGAATGGGTCAGTCATAATCTTGAATGCAAGCGCTGCGAACGGCTCTTCATCAGAAGAATGACGAACAATCTCATTTCCGTCCAGGTCAACACCCTTGATCGCAGGGATGTCTAATGGAGATGGCATGAATTCGATAATAGCATCCAGAAGCTTCTGAACGCCCTTGTTTCTGTAAGCGGTACCGCAGCATACAGGAACTGCTGTACACTCGCAGGTAGCCTTTCTTAATACCTTCTTCAGCTCATCATTGGAAGGCTCCTCGCCCTCAAGATACATCATCATCAGGTCATCGTCCAGCTCGCAGATTTTCTCTACCAGCTCGGTACGGTATAACTCTGCATCGTCCTGCATATCTTCAGGAATGTCAACGATAGAAATGTCATCGCCCTTATCATCATTATAGATGTAGGCCTTCATCTCAAACAGGTCGACGATTCCCTTGAAATCCTCTTCCTTGCCGATTGGCAGCTGAATGCAGATAGCGTTCTTGCCCAGACGGGTCTTGATCTGCTCTACAGCGCCGTAGAAGTTTGCACCCAGGATATCCATCTTGTTGATGAATGCCATACGGGGTACATTGTAAGTGTCAGCCTGACGCCATACGTTCTCAGACTGTGGCTCAACGCCGCCCTTTGCACAGAACACACCTACAGCGCCATCCAATACACGCAGGGAACGCTCAACCTCAACAGTGAAGTCTACGTGTCCAGGTGTATCGATGATGTTGATACGGTGCTCTAATGCGCCTGGCTTCGGCTTGCAGTTTTCCTGCAGAGTCCAGTGGCAGGTTGTAGCAGCGGAAGTAATGGTAATACCTCTTTCCTGCTCCTGAGCCATCCAGTCCATGGTAGCAGTACCTTCGTGAGTATCACCGATCTTATAATTTACACCAGTGTAATACAGAATACGCTCGGTTGTGGTAGTCTTACCAGCATCGATATGAGCCATGATTCCGATATTTCTGGTTCTTTCCAACGGATATTCTCTTCCAGCCAAGGGATTTTCCTCCTTAATTTAACGAAAAAAGCCGGTCTGCAATTAGAAACGGTAGTGAGCAAACGCCTTGTTTGCCTCTGCCATCTTGTGCATATCCTCTTTCTTCTTTACAGATGCGCCGGTGTTGTTGGCTGCGTCCATAATCTCATTTGCCAGTCTCTCTTCCTGAGTCTTCTCGCCTCTCTTACGGGAGTACAGAGTGATCCAGCGCAGAGCCAGAGCCTGTCTTCTCTCAGGCTTAACCTCGATGGGCACCTGATAGGTAGCACCGCCGATACGCTTTGCCTTAACCTCAAGTACAGGCATAATGTTGTTCATTGCTTCTTCAAATACTTCGATTGCATCCTTACCGGTGCTTTCAGCTACACGATTGAATGCGCCGTATACGATTTTCTGTGCAACACCCTTCTTGCCGTCTAACATGATATTGTTGATCAGCTTTGTCACAACCTTATTGTTGTAGATCGGGTCTGCCAGAACGTCTCTTTTCTGAGTATGTCCTTTACGTGGCACGTTACTTCCCTCCTTAATATGCTGCCTTTTATCTGAAATGATACAGGCAGTTTCCATTAACTCAACGGTACTCACATGTTTCCATAAAATGTGTTCGTGCTCGGTCTATATATTTCCTGCAACCACAGGTACAATATCACGGATCCGGCACTAACAAATGCGGAAATATCTTCCGCCGTCACTTTACTGCTGTTAGTGGTACTAATCTGGTTTGTTCCAAACTGCTTTGAAATTACTTCTTGTCTTTCGGTCTCTTAGCGCCGTACTTGGAACGAGCCTGCTTTCTGTTGGCTACGCCTGCTGTATCCAGTGTACCTCTAACGATGTGGTATCTGGTACCTGGCAGGTCCTTAACTCTTCCTCCACGGATCAGAACAACGCTGTGCTCCTGAAGGTTGTGTCCCTCTCCTGGGATGTAGCTTGTTACTTCGATACCATTGGAAAGACGTACTCTGGCGATCTTTCTAAGTGCAGAGTTAGGCTTCTTAGGGGTAGCAGTCTTAACAGCGGTACATACGCCGCGCTTCTGTGGTGCAGATACGTCTGTTGCCTTCTTCTGTAAAGAGTTGTAACCCTTCTGCAGAGCTGGTGCAGTAGACTTCTTTGCGCTGCTCTGTCTTCCCTTTCTAACTAACTGGTTAAATGTTGGCATCCTTTTCACCTCCTGTGATATTGACTGTTGGTTGCTGTGTCTTTCAGCTTTTGTGCACCAAAACATAAGTGTTTTGAACACACTTTTTCATTATAGCATAAGGCGTAAATCTGTCAAGTATTTTTTTGAGGGCGCTCTTTTGCATTTTTCTATAAAACATTTACGCAATTTTTATTGCATCATCTGGTATTTTCATGGATAATCAAATATACGCAGCCCCTGCCCCGTTTTTCATTTCTTTGTCTGCGTATTCTATCTTTGGGAGGATTACTATGAAATTCGAGGAACATAAAATCGTTCAGCAGGTCATGCGCTCCAGGCAGGATCCTGAGGCAGCGGATCAGCTGATCCGATCCTATATGCCATTTATCAAAGCAGAAACCGCACGCTTTATCCACCGTCCTCCGGTTGAGGGACGGGATGATGAGCTGTCTGTGGCCATGTTTGCTTTTTATGAAACAATGACGGTTTATAATCCGGACAGAGGTCCTTTTCTGCCTCTTGCAGCAGCCGGAATCCGAAACCGCCTGATCGACTATTTCCGGAAGGAGCAAAAGCACAGTGGGCAGCTCTCCTTAGACCAGCCTGCGGAGGAGGACGGCTGCACTCTTTTGGAAAAGACCGATCCGGGAGTTGATGATATTTCCGATTATCAGGATCTGGCTGCCGCTCAGTCGGAAATCGAAACATTTTCCGCAGAGCTTGCAGGTTTTGGACTTTCGCTCACTGATGTGGCAGACAGCTGCCCCCGCCAGGAGCGCACCCTGGACGCCTGCATGAAGGTTCTGGATTATGCAAAAAAACATCCGGAGCTTCTGGAACAGATGATCCGCAGCCGTAAACTCCCCTTAAGCCAGCTGGTTCTGGGCTCAGGGGCAGAAAAAAAGACGCTGGAACGTCACCGGAAATATCTCATTGCCATTCTTCTTGCTTTTACAAACGGATTTGAAATCATACGCGGTCATCTCTCACAGATGAAAAAAGGAGGCGCAGCAGAATGAAATATCTGATCATGGAATGTCATATGGCTTATGCAGTGGTGCTGGATGAGGACGGGCGTTTTCTGAAGGCCGCCAATATGGATTATGAGGTAGGACAGACGGTAGATACCATTATGGAAATCGTAGAACCCGGAGCCGCCTTTTCGGAAGCGGACTGCCAGTCTGATTCTTTTTACGATACAGTATTTGAGGAAGCGGTGGAAGTACAGCCTGCCGTCCGAAGGATCAGCCGCCTTTCCCGCTGGTTAAAGTCTGCTCTTCCCGCAGCCGCAGCCCTTTGCCTTCTGCTGTCTGGAGGCCACTATTTTATTATGAGCCCTTACGGAACAGTACGGCTGTCCATCAACCCGGAAGTAGAGCTGTCTGTAAACCGGCTGGATTATGTGCTTTCATTATCCGGCATCAACCGGGATGGAGAGGACTTGATCCGGGGATATGACTATAAAAGGAAGAAAGTCGAAGAAGCTGCGGCAGATCTGGCCGAGCGGGCCATAGATATGGACTATCTGGCTCCAGGCGGGACGATCTATGTAGGCGTTTCCTCTGCTCATGAGGACTGGGCGGATGAGATGAAAAGGGATCTCACCTGGGAGCTTGACGGTCGCCTTGGATCGGATATCCATATAAGTGCTGATCCCAAACCTGATGAGAGTCCGGAATCTGGTACGGCACGTGAAGCCGAAACCGCATTTCCTGCTGCTCCCCCCGTTTCCGAAACAGTGCCTGCCGCTGTGCAGACTGCCCCGGCGGCACATCAAACTGTCCCGACAGCCCACCCGAATGATAATCGGAATGAGGATTCAGATGAACAGCGGGATGAGGATTGGGATGATACCACCAATCATGGCTCAGACGATAATCAGGAGGACGACTGGGATGACGCAGCAGATGATGACAGCAATGATTAAAATCGACCTGATATCAGGGACATATTAAACTTTTAAAAAAATTATATTTTTTTCATTTCGACCCCGTTTTTTTCAAATTCACTCCGTATTCTGTCTATGTAAAGAAAAAACAATCCAAGCACAGGTGATAGATCAAGGAGGAAACTATAATGAGAAAGATGAACCTGAAAAAAGCTATGATGGCAGCAGTTGTTGCAGCAATGGCACTTGTAACTGTAATCGGCAGCACGATTACCGCATCAGCATCCCCCAGAACTGCCAAAAAGATAATCGGCATTGAGCAGGCAAAGGAAGCCGCTTTAAAGGCTATGAAAATTAAAGAAGCGGATGCTGTGTTCACAGAACAGGAATGCGAACTGGACGACGGCGTATATGAGCTGGAATTCACTGCCGGAAAGTTTGAGTATGATGTGGAAGTAAACGCTTATACCGGTAAAGTGATCAAGGCTGATTACGAAAACAACCGTGACTGGGATGATCTGCGGGATGACCGTTGGGATGACGACCGCGATAACAGCTGGGATGATGACGACCGCTGGGATGACGACAGATTCGACGATGATGACCACTGGGACGACTAATCCGTTCTCTGTAAGACAGTGACCATCCCCGGCTCAAAGCCGCATGGCAAATGCTGACGCAGAAGCCTGCGGCTTTTTTCATGTGTTCCCACTTTCTTAAATTTTTTCTGTTTCTATGAAACTTTTATATGCTTCCGTTCGTCTAATTTATATTATATGAGGTGCAGAAGCCATTTGCATCCTAAACTTAAATATGATTTAGACAGGATGGACTACTAATGATATTTTCCAGCTTTGACTTTTTATTTCGTTTTCTTCCTTTATTTCTGATTCTTTATTTCATATGTCCGGAGAAATGGCGGAATCAGTGCCTTTTTGCCGGAAGCCTGATCTTCTATTTTTATGGAGCCAGACACTCCCCTCTTTATTTTGTCCTGTTTCTCCTTTCAATACCTGTAAACTTTTTCATCGGACAGCTTATTGGAAGAAAACGGGATGCAAAAGAACGCAGCTTCTGGCTGAATGCCGGGATCTTCTATAACCTGTTCTGGCTGATCCTTTTTTAAAATACAGCACATTTATAACGGAAAACTTAAACCTGCTCCTGTCATATACAAAAACAGGGCTGCAGTTTCCCGTCATCCGCCTGTCCCTCCCCCTTGGAATCAGCTTTTACACCTTTCAGGCCATCGCCTATCTGGCCGATGTATATAGGAAGGAAATCCGCAGTGAACATTCCCTCCTTCGCTTCTGTACCTGGTTTTCCATGTTTACCCAGGTAACCTCCGGCCCCATTACCCGTTATCAGGAAATCCGCTCTCAGCTGATCCGGCGCCGTTTTTCCATGAACCGTCTGGAAACCGGTCTTAGAGAGTTTACTATTGGCTTAAGCCTTAAGGTGCTGCTTGCCAATCAGCTCGGCAGGCTGTGGAGCCAGGTCGGAGCCATTGGATACGAAAGCATCTCCACGCCGCTTGCCTGGATGGGAATTATTGCATTCAGCCTTCAGCTTTACTTTGACTTTTACGGCTACTCCCTCATGGCCCAGGGAATCGGCTGGATCCTGGGATTTCAGATTCCCAGAAACTTTGCCTATCCCTACCAGTCTCTGACAATGACGGAGTTCTGGCGTCGGTGGCATATAACCCTTGGAAAATGGTTCCGCGACTATGTATATATTCCTCTTGGTGGCAATCGAAAAGGCTTTGTCATTATGGTGCGCAATCTACTGACCGTGTGGCTTCTGACTGGTTTCTGGCATGGCGCTGACTGGAATTTTCTTCTCTGGGGTCTTCTGCTTTTTGCTCTGATCTCTATTGAAAAAATGGGACTGGGACGTATCTTAAACCGTTTTCCAGCCGCGGGGCACCTGTATATGGCTCTTGTGATTCCTTTAAACTGGCTGGTCTTTGCCATTTCACAGCCGCCACAGATCCTTATTTATTTACAGAGGCTCTTTCCGTTTTTCACAGCCCCCGGAACCTACACCTGGTTTGAGGGAGACTATCTGAAATACGGCCGCATCTATGGGTTGTCTCTTCTTGCAGGCCTGATTTTTATGACCGACCTGCCAAGGCGGATCTACAGCCGGCACCGCCGCAGTTTTCTGACTGCCGTTATACTTATAGTTCTGTTCTGGCTCTGTGTTTACTGTATTAAAATGGGAATGGATGACCCGTTTTTATACTTCCGGTTCTAAGGAAAGTTCTAAGAAACAGATAGAAAGAGAAATTGTGTGAATAAAATGAAAAAATACTGGTATACTATGATGCTTATTGGAAGTTTGATTGCCGTAAAAGGAAGTTCCCTTATTCCCCGGATATGGGAACTAGAAACGTTTTCAGGTGAACATAAAATCGAGCGGCTGGCAGAAACTGAGGATAAACAGCCATCTAACATCCCCCTATCCTCTGATTCCATTTCCGAAAGTGCTGCCTCCAAAGGCAGCACCGAAACTCCTACAGCAAAGTTCCCCTCTCCAGAGTCCTCCCCTGCGGAGCCGCCCACTGACGGGTCTGCCCCTGTCACAGAGTCCTCCACAGAAGCGCCTCCGGCGGAGACTTTGCCGCCTGCTGACACCTCTGTTCCCGTTGACCTAAGCACCTCCCTTTTTATCGGAGATTCACGGACAGAAGGCTTAAAGGAATACGGAGGTCTGGAAGAAGCAGAGTTTTTTGCCAATTCCGGCATGAGCAGCTTTAACCTTCTCTCAACCAATCTTACCGTAAAGGATGGAAGCAAAAAAACACTGGAAGAACTTCTCTCCCAACACAGCTATGAGCGGATTTACCTCATGCTGGGCATCAATGAACTGGGATACCCTCCTTCCTCCGTAACAAAGAAGTACGCCTCTATCGTAGACTGGATCCACCAGCTTCAGCCCCAGGCCAGAATCATTCTGGAGGCTAATCTCCATGTAACAAAAAAGAAGTCCGATTCCGACCCGGTCTATGGAAATGGAAAAATTGATTCTTTAAATCAAGCTATTTACCAGATGGCTGTAGAAAAAGGCTGCGGCTATATAGATGTAAACAGTCTTTTTGACGACGGCCAGGGAAACCTTGATTCCAAATATTCTGTAGACAATGCCCACATTATGGGAAAGTATTATACGGTCTGGGCCGAATGGCTCAGAACACAAAATGCATAAAAAACACCGGATGGCCAGTTTTCCCTGTCCGTCCGGTGTTTTTATGATTCAATCTGTCATTCAGACCTGTATTTTATTCTTCTGCATCCTCAGAGCTTTCTTCTTCCTCTGCATCCTCGTCCTCGATTACAGTATCGTCCAGATCCAGAACCTCTTCTGCTACATTATCTTCTGTAAGCTCGCTGCTTTCCTCAGATGTCAGCTCTTCCTCTTCAGAAAGAAGGATCTCTTCCTCAGCTGCCGCTGCGATCTTATCATCCGTATCCAACTTTACAGTTCTGTAGCGCTTCATACCGGTACCTGCCGGGATTGGCTTACCGATAATAACATTCTCCTTCAGACCAATCAGGTGATCTACCTTACCGTTGATAGCGGCCTCGGTCAGAACCTTGGTGGTCTCCTGGAAGGATGCGGCTGACAGGAAGGAATCTGTAGCAAGAGATGCCTTTGTAATACCCAGCATAACCTGCTTGCCCTCTGCGGGACGCTTGCCCTCTGCGATCAGAGCCTCATTCATCTCATTGAAATCCAGAACATCCATGGATACGCCCGGCAGTACATCACTGTCGCCGCTTTCCTCGATGCGGATCTTCTTTAACATCTGATGAACGATCATTTCAACGTGCTTATCGTTGATTTCTACACCCTGAAGACGGTATACACGCTGTACTTCCTGGATCATGTAATCCTGTACGGCACGAACGCCCTTGATCTTTAAGATATCGTGAGGATTTACGCTACCTTCGGTCAGCTCATCACCGGCCTCAAGAACCTGTCCGTCCATAACCTTGATTCTGGAACCGTAAGGAATCAGATAGGTCTTGGAATTTCCGGTTTCATTGTCAGTAACTGTGATCTCACGCTTCTTCTTTGTATCCTTGATAGTTACAACGCCGCCAAACTCAGTGATAATGGCAAGACCCTTTGGCTTACGGGCCTCAAAAAGCTCCTCAACTCGAGGAAGACCCTGTGTAATATCGCCGCCGGCAACGCCGCCCGTATGGAAAGTACGCATGGTAAGCTGTGTACCTGGCTCACCGATGGACTGTGCCGCGATGATTCCGACTGCCTCACCAACCTGTACCGGCTGGCCGGTTGCCATGTTGGCTCCGTAGCACTTGGCGCACACACCGATATGGGACTTACAGCTTAATACGGTACGGATCTTCACAGACTTGCGTCCCTGCTTATCCAATACCTTCATAACAGCTGCAGCACGCTTAGGCGTACACATATGGTTTGCCTTCATTACCAGCTCTCCCGTATCGGGATCAACGATATCTTCGGCAATATAACGTCCTGTAATTCTCTCCTGCAGATCCTCGATTACTTCATTTCCGTCTGTGAATGCCTTAATCTCCATAAATGGAATATCCTTGCCCTCACAGCAGTCTACCTCACGGATGATCAGATCCTGAGATACGTCTACCAGACGTCTGGTCAGGTAACCGGAGTCAGCCGTACGAAGAGCCGTATCAGACAGACCCTTACGTGCACCATGAGCGGAAATGAAGTACTCCAGTACGTCAAGACCTTCACGGAAGTTAGACTTGATAGGAAGTTCGATGGTGTGACCAGTTGTATCGGCCATCAGTCCTCGCATACCTGCCAGCTGCTTGATCTGCTTATCAGATCCTCGCGCACCGGAGTCAGCCATCATGAAAATGTTGTTGTACTTATCCAGTCCGGTCAGCAGATCGTGGGTCAGCTGATCATCGGTGGTCTTCCAGGTTTCGATTACTTCTTTATAGCGCTCCTCCTCGGTGATCAGACCGCGGCGGTAGTTCTTTGCAATGTGGTCTACAGTAGCCTGTGCATTTGCGATCAGTTCCGGTTTGCTTGCAGGCACGGTCATATCGGAAACGGATACGGTCATGGCTGCTCTGGTAGAGAACTTGTAGCCGATTGCCTTGATGTCATCCAGAGTAACGGCCGTCTGGGTAGCGCCGTGTACGTTGATAACCTTCTCAAGGATCTGCTTTAACTGCTTTTTAGCTACCAGGAAGTCAACCTCCAGCTTTAACTCATTTTCAGGAATGGAACGGTCTACAAAGCCAAGATCCTGAGGAATGATCTCGTTGAAGATCAGACGGCCGATGGTAGACTCGATAATACCAGTTTTTACCGTGCCGTCAGGCAGAGTCTTTGATACTCTTACCTTTACCCTGGAGTGCAGAGTAGCTTCATGGTTTTCATAAGCCAGAATTGCCTCATTTACACTCTTGAAAATCATTCCCTCGCCCTTTGCACCGGGACGCTCCTGGGTCAGGTAGTAAATACCGAGAACCATATCCTGAGACGGAACAGCCACAGGGCCGCCGTCAGAAGGCTTTAACAGGTTGTTCGGGCTTAAAAGCAGGAAGCGGCACTCAGCCTGTGCTTCTACAGACAGAGGAAGATGAACTGCCATCTGGTCGCCGTCGAAGTCAGCGTTGAACGCGGTACAAACAAGAGGATGAAGCTTAATGGCCTTACCTTCTACCAGGATCGGTTCAAAAGCCTGGATACCCAGCCTGTGCAGCGTAGGAGCACGGTTCAGCATAACAGGATGCTCTTTAATTACATCCTCCAGTACATCCCAAACCTCCGTCTGGAGCTTCTCCACCATCTTCTTTGCGTTCTTGATATTGTGAGCGGTGCCATTGGAAACAAGCTCCTTCATAACGAAAGGCTTAAACAGCTCAATAGCCATTTCCTTTGGCAGACCACACTGATAAATCTTTAATTCAGGGCCTACTACGATAACGGAACGTCCGGAGTAGTCAACACGCTTACCTAACAGGTTCTGACGGAAACGTCCCTGCTTACCCTTTAACATATCAGAAAGGGACTTAAGCGCACGATTTCCAGGTCCTGTTACAGGGCGGCCCCGGCGGCCATTGTCGATCAAGGCGTCTACTGCCTCCTGGAGCATACGCTTCTCGTTGCGGACGATGATATCCGGAGCGCCCAGTTCCAGAAGTCTGGCAAGACGGTTGTTACGGTTGATGATCCTTCTGTACAGGTCATTTAAGTCAGAGGTAGCAAAACGTCCGCCGTCCAGCTGTACCATAGGACGTATATCCGGCGGAATCACGGGGATTACGTCCATGATCATCCACTCTGGACGGTTTCCAGAGTTTAAAAATGCCTCTACCACTTCCAGGCGCTTAATGATTCTTGCGCGCTTCTGTCCGGTAGCGTCTACCAGCTGCTTTCTTAAATCAGCTGAATCCTTCTCCAGATCAATGGACATCAGAAGCTCCTGAATCGCCTCAGCACCCATTCCCACACGGAAGGCAGTTGAGCCGCCGTACTTCTCTACTTCCTCACGGTACTCCTTCTCAGACAAAACCTGCTTATACTGAAGGCTGGTAACACCTGGATCCAGTACAACATAGGAAGCAAAGTAGAGCACCTTCTCCAGGGTTCTGGGGGAAATATCCAGAATCAGTCCCATACGGCTGGGAATTCCCTTAAAGTACCAGATATGGGAAACAGGAGCTGCAAGCTCGATACGTCCCATACGCTCTCTTCTTACACTGGCCTTTGTCACCTCAACGCCGCAGCGGTCGCAGATCACGCCCTTATAGCGGATCTTTTTGTACTTGCCGCAGTGGCACTCCCAGTCCTTGCTTGGACCAAAAATCCTCTCGCAGAACAGACCGTCCTTCTCCGGCTTTAAAGTTCTATAGTTGATGGTCTCTGGCTTCTTTACAACGCCGTGCTCCCACCACTCTCTCCACTCTCTGGAGGGAGCGCCTGAAGGCTCAGGCATACGGTTGCGCATGGCACCCTGCTCCCACCATTCTCTCCACTGCTTGCTGGGCTTGTCAGCAGGTTCAGGTGTCCTGTGGGTCCAGGATCTAATCTTTTCAGGGGAAGCCAGACCAATCTTAATGGCATCAAATGTCATTGGATGATAAGTTTCATTTGTTTCCGGCATGAGCTCTTACTCCCTTCTATTATTCGTCTTCACCATCATCTGTATAAGCGTCATACAGATCATCTGTGTCATTTCCAGCAGACTCGGAAGCCGATTCTACGCTTACAAATTCATTATCCTTGATCTCCTGCTCCTGATAACCGTAGGAAGCAAGGGATTCCTGATCGTTAAAGCGGCGGTCGCCCTCTAACATGGCGCGCAGTTCGGTATCACCGTAGTCGATATTTTCGGTCATCTCAACTTCGGTTCCATCCTCTCTCTGTACCTGTACATCCAGGCCCAGAGACTGCATTTCCTTAAGAAGTACCTTAAAGGATTCGGGGATACCCGGCTCAGGAATATTCTCGCCCTTGATGATAGCTTCGTAGGTCTTCACACGGCCTACTACATCATCGGACTTTACAGTCATGATTTCCTGCAGGGTGTAGGATGCACCATATGCCTCCAGAGCCCAAACCTCCATCTCTCCGAAACGCTGTCCGCCGAACTGAGCTTTACCGCCCAGAGGCTGTTGTGTAACCAGGGAGTATGGGCCAGTAGAACGTGCATGGATCTTATCGTCTACCAGGTGATGCAGCTTCAGGTAATGCATGTGTCCAATGGTAACGGCTCCATCAAAATACTCTCCGGTACGTCCATCTCTTAAGCGGACCTTTCCGTCTCTGCCAATGGGTACGCCCTTCCACAGCTCTCTGTGCACTCTGTTCTCAGACAGATACCCGATTGCCTCCGGAACAAGCTGTTCTTTATAAAGCTGCTCAAAGGTTTCTCCATTCCATGGCTGTCCGGAAGGCGTCTCTGTGACACCGTCCTTTTCCCATTCTGCTTTCTCTGCCTCGTCAAAGGGCAGGTTTACATAGTGGTTTGCCAGCTCCAGGGTATCCTGTATATCATTCTCGTTTGCGCCGTCGAAGATCGGTGTGGAAACGTTAAAGCCAAGTGCTCTTGCGGCAAGGCTTAAGTGGATCTCAAGCACCTGTCCGATGTTCATACGGGAAGGCACGCCCAGAGGATTCAGTACAATATCAAGAGGACGGCCATTTGGCAGGAAAGGCATATCCTCTACAGGAAGCACGCGGGAAACAACACCCTTATTACCATGACGTCCAGCCATCTTATCACCTACAGAAATCTTACGTTTCTGAGCGATATAGATACGTACCGTCTGATTTACTCCCGGTGAAAGCTCATCGCCGTTTTCTCTTGTAAATACCTTTGCATCTACAATAATTCCATATGCTCCGTGAGGTACCTTTAAGGAGGTATCACGGACTTCTCTTGCCTTCTCACCGAAGATCGCACGCAGGAGACGTTCTTCTGCTGTCAGTTCAGTTTCTCCCTTTGGAGTAACCTTTCCTACCAGAATATCTCCGGCACGGACCTCAGCACCGATACGGATAATACCACGTTCATCCAGATCCTTTAATGCATCCTCGCCTACACCGGGAACATCTCTGGTGATTTCTTCCGGTCCCAGCTTGGTGTCACGGGCCTCCGCCTCATACTCTTCGATATGAATAGAGGTATATACGTCATCCTGAACCAGACGCTCGGAAAGCAGAACCGCATCCTCGTAGTTGTAGCCTTCCCAGGTCATAAATCCGATCAGCGGGTTCTTTCCAAGGGCAATCTCGCCGTTGGAAGTAGAAGGACCATCTGCGATCACCTCGCCGGCCTCTACATGATCATTCTTATATACGATCGGCTTCTGGTTGTAGCAGTTGCTCTGGTTACTTCTCTTGAACTTTGTCAAATGGTATACATCTTTGTTTCCATCGGAATCTCTCTTGATAATGATCTCGTTGGAAGCGGAGCGTTCTACCACACCGGCATTCTTTGCCACTACGCAGACACCGGAGTCAACGGCAGCCTTTGCCTCAATACCGGTACCTACTACAGGAGCCTCTGTACTCAACAGCGGCACGGCCTGACGCTGCATGTTGGATCCCATCAGAGCACGGTTTGCGTCATCGTTCTGAAGGAATGGGATCATAGCAGTAGCCACGGAGAATACCATCTTCGGGGATACGTCCATCAGGTCAATGGTTCGCTTCTGGAACTCGGAGGTTTCTGTCTGGAAACGTCCGGATACGTTATTGTGAACGAAATGTCCCTCTTCATCCAGAGCCTCGTTCGCCTGTGCCACGATAAAGTTGTCCTCTTCATCTGCAGTCAGGTATACTACATCATCGGTGACTCTTGGATTGGCAGGATCAGCGGTCTTATCTACTACGCGGTAAGGCGCTTCGATAAAGCCGTACTGGTTTACTCTCGCATAGCTTGCCAGAGAGTTGATCAGACCGATGTTGGGGCCCTCAGGAGTCTCGATGGGGCACATACGGCCATAGTGTGTATAGTGAACATCTCGCACCTCGAATCCGGCACGGTCTCTTGACAGACCGCCAGGACCCAGGGCGGAAAGACGTCTCTTATGGGTCAGTTCAGCCAGAGGGTTGTTCTGATCCATAAACTGTGACAGCTGGGAGCTTCCAAAGAACTCCTTTACAGCAGCCGTTACAGGCTTGATATTGATCAGGGACTGCGGTGTGATGCCGTCTACGTCCTGAGTAGTCATACGCTCTCTTACCACACGCTCCATACGTGACAGACCAATGCGGTACTGGTTCTGGAGCAGCTCGCCTACGGCACGGATACGGCGGTTGCCAAGATGGTCGATATCATCAGCCGTTCCCACTTCCTCTTCCAGATGCATATTGTAGTTGATGGAAGCAATGATATCTTCCTTTGTGATATGCTTTGGAATCAGATCGTGGATATTCTTTCGAATTTCTTCCTTTAAAAGCTCCTCATCCGAACCTGCTTTTTCCAGAATAGCAGACAGCACAGGGTAGTATACTAATTCTGTAACGCCAACCTCCTCCGGATCGAAGGAAACATGAGCGTCAAGCTCAACCATCATATTGGAAAGAACCTTCTGCTTTCTGTTTGATCCTTCTACCCATACGAAGGGAACGCCGGAGTTCTGCAGACGCATCGCAGACTCCTTATCAAGCTTTGTACCTGCCTCGGCTAAAATCTCACCTGTCTCCTCATTCACCACATCCTCAGCCAGAACCTGGCCATTGAGGCGGAACTTAAAGGACAGCTTCTTATTAAATTTATAACGTCCCACCTTTGCCAGATCATATCTTCTGGGATCAAAGAACATACTGTTGAGCAGGCTCTCCGCGCTGTCAACGGATAACGGCTCACCGGGACGGATCTTCTTGTACAGCTCTAACAGACCGTCCTGATAGTTATCGGAGGTATCCTTTCCGAAGCTGGCAAGAAGCTTTGGCTCTTCGCCGAACAGTTCTAAAATCTCTGCATTGGTGCCGAAGCCCAGAGCACGGATCAGCACGGTAACAGGAACCTTACGGGTTCTGTCCACGCGGACATAAAATACATCGTTGGAGTCTGTCTCGTACTCCAGCCATGCGCCGCGGTTGGGGATCACAGTACATGTATATAACTCCTTACCCACCTTATCGTGACCAATGCCATAGTAGATACCAGGGGAACGCACAAGCTGGCTGACGATAACACGTTCTGCACCGTTGATAACGAAGGAGCCCGTGTCTGTCATCAGAGGCAGATCTCCCATGAATATCTCATGTTCGTTCATCTCATCTTTATCTTTATTGTACAGTCTAACCTTTACCTTAAGTGGTGCCGCGTAAGTGGCATCGCGTTCCTTACACTCTTCGATGGTGTACTTGACATCATCCTTACATAATGTAAAGTCAACGAATTCCAGGCTCAGATGTCCTGCGAAGTCAGTGATCGGAGAGATGTCATCAAATGCTTCCTTCAGTCCTTCGTCTAAGAACCACTGATAGGAGTCTTTCTGAATCTCGATCAGGTTTGGCATCTGAAGGACTTCCTTCTGCCTTGAATAGCTCATTCTTACGCTTTTCCCGGCCGGTACCGGACGTATTCTGCTTTTCTCCATTGACGTTTCACCCCTGTTTTCTAATTTGGTTCGCAATATTTCCATCTCAATCTGCCGCCGAACCGGACGCCAGATGCAGCAAAATATCACTGTCGTTCTCTGTAATTGGGCGTCATACCACGTAAAACCGTACGTGAGGGCGCAAAAAGCCCACGCCGCCACAATAGTGCACACTCCATAATAACACAGACCTGTCAAGGTGTCAAGGAATTTTGCTTGCAATTTATCCTCTAAAATGATATACTATTATAGAATGTCCCCTGGGGTTGTGGATTATTAACGGGGGAATGGTACTATAATTACATAGGTTGGAGGTAAAACCCCATGGCTCAGATTATTTTAAATGTACTGATTGTCATTCTAATCATTGCTCTGGTTGCCCTGGTTGTCTCTACTTTCTGGGAAACAAGCTCCAGAAGCGCCAGGTGGAACAGCAGCAGCTGTTAGATGCAGCTGCACAGACCGCATCCATCCTTGTCATTGACAAGAAGAAGATGAAGATTACCCAGGCCGGGCTTCCCAAGGCAGTGACTGACCAGACGCCAAAGTACATGCGCTGGGCAAAGGTCCCTGTGGTTAAAGCCAAGATTGGTCCCAAGGTCATGACCCTTATTGCAGACGGGCGCGTATTTGACTCTCTGCCGGTGAAGACCGAGGCCAAGGTTGTCATCAGCGGTATCTACATCACTGAGATCAAAAGTGTGAGAGGCGGCGCGATTCCGACTCCGCCAAAGAAGAAGGGATTCTTCGCAAGATTTAAAAAGGATAAGAAAGATAAGAAATAAAAAGAAGCGGCAGTCACGCCGCTTCATTTTTTATACTCTTTTACAATATCCTTCTACAGTTTCTTTTACTGCTCGCTGTCACTGCGGACAGGACTGGACATCCAGGCGGATGCTGCAATCAGACAGATGTTCATAATTGATATCCAGGGAATAATCCACATTCACCAACAGACTGTCCGGTTCTTCATTTATTTTAATCCGGCTGGCCTGTATGCCTACCACCATATCGCCCAGGGGAGTGGTGTAGCATGAAAGATTCTTCTTGTTCTTCTCAAACTGCATGTGGGTGTTGGCGATTCCCTTTTTAATTATGTCCATTCCGGAAGGGGATATTTTGATTACGTTCTTGACTTTACCTGTAAAGCCTTCCATCATCTCTTCGTAGAGGATGTAATGCTTTCCGTTCTTCTGATAATAATCTCCCCTTACTATCATCTCCACATCGGAGTCCTCTTCGTCTATCATCTGGATGCCACTGATTGTAATCAGCACGTCTTTTGTCATATTCCTTCCTCTTTCCCTTATGTGTATCGTTCCATCCCATGGGCCATCACATATCCACCAGCTGGTCCTTTGTAATCCCTCTGGCTTCCCACAGCATGGGGTACATACTGATGGCGGTAAAACCGGGCATGGTATTAATCTCATTGAATACCACTTCTCCGTCATCCTTTACAAAGAAATCCACTCTGGCCAGTCCATAGCCGTCCACTGCACGGAATATGTCCACAGCGGACTGGCGCACCCTCTCTGCCGCTCCTGCCGGCAGTTCCGGATCCGTCACTGTCCTGGATTCTTCGTTGTAATACTTGGCCTCAAAGTCGTAGAACTCTGCGGCGGCCAGTATCTCTCCTACGCCGGATGCTACTACCTCCTTAAGTCCGCCTCCGAATACGGCGCACTCAATCTCTCTGCCCGTGATGGTTTCCTCTACCAATATCTTACGGTCATGCCGGGCCGCCTCTAAAAGTCCTGCTTCCAGGGCCTGGCGGTCATCCGCCTTTGTCACGCCCCTGGAGGAGCCTGCATTGGACGGTTTAATAAATACGGGATAGGAAAAATGCTTCTCCACCCGTTCCACCACCGATTCCATATGCACAAGCTGTTCCCTGTACACTGCCTCGTATGCTGCCTGGCGCACTCCCAGGTCCTCCACGATAATCTTGGTGTACAGTTTATCCATAGACACCGCGGAGGAAAGGACCCCGCAGCCCACATAAGGTATCTTAGCCAGTTCCAAAAGCCCCTGGATGGTACCGTCCTCCCCGTACAGCCCGTGAAGGACCGGGAACACCACATCCACCCTGACCTCGCGGACCGAATTTCCGTCCATGAGGAGGATGCACTTCTTCGTCGCGTCCGGCAGCAGGAGGGCTGATACAGTCCCGTCCCTCCGAGGTACCGTTTTTAACATCTTCCGGCGAATTTGCCTTAATCCAGTGTCCATCTTCTCGTAATTCCTACAAGTAATACATCGTATCGCGTCCTGTCTATATGCTCAATGACATTGACAGCCGACATACAGGACACAATATGTTCTGATGACTGGCCGCCAAATATGACTGCAGCCTGAAGTTTACCCATGCTAGTCTCCTTAAACTCACTTATTTTAGTGATTGTTCTACGTTTATAGTATAACATATGTGGCAATAATTACAAACAGAAATTAAAACTGCATTAACGGCCAAGGAGGTCTTAAATCATATGAAATACAAAATAAGCCTGTGCATATCCGCGCTTTGTTTTTTACTGCATTTCTCATTCTTATGGCATCCCGCACCACCGGCGAGGAGGCCCTGGCATCCCGCATTGCCCCTGAAATCCTCCGTTTTCACGTCCTGGCGGAAAGCGACAGCGCCAGGGACCAGAATCTGAAGCTGGGTGTAAAGGGCCTGGTCCTGGACTACATCCGCAGCCAGGTACCCGAGGACACGGACAAAGAACAGCTTGAACAGTGGATAGAGGGCAGCAAAACCAGCATTGAGGCCATGGCCCAGGACTGGCTGGCAGACCAGGGGGCATCCTATCCCGTAAAACTGGAATTAACAAGGGATTACTTTCCCACCAAGGCTTACGGGGACATGGTATTTCCCTGCGGAACCTATGACGCGGTCCGCATCACCATCGGAAGCGGAAAAGGCCGCAACTGGTGGTGCGTGCTCTATCCCTCCCTCTGCTACACCGATGCCATCCACGCAGTGGTGCCGGATTCCTCCAGAAAAACCCTGTCATCCCTTTTGGCGGAAGATGACTATGACGCCCTGTTATCCCCCCCTGGGCAGGACAAAACAGCCGCAGCAAAAGCCGGAGGTTCACGTACGGTTCCGGCTCTGGATTTATTTCAAAAAAAGGGCTGAGCTCTATTTCTTCTGGCTGTCCAGCATGTCCTGAAGCGCCTCGTCGCTCTCGTCAATCCATACATCCTCTTCCTCCGCATTCAGTCCCAGATACCGGGCCAGAGTGCGGGGATCGTCGCTGTTATTCCAGCGGCTTACATACCGGTCAATCTCCTCAAAGGGAATCTCCCCTGACAGATACCGTTCCTTAAAGGTTCCTTCCCCATTATTTCCTCCCCGCACCGGTGCGGCCGGCTCCTGTTCCTGTTCCTGTTCCTTGATGTTGCGTGAAACCGTAATCTCCTGGTTGTCTATATGTTCCCTGGCCGCCTTTTTTCGCCTCGGCTATGTTGCGGTTCTTAAGGGCGTTCAGAATGTGCTCGTGCTCCACCAGAAGCACCTGCCTTTTGTCCTCGTCCTTTATATATTCCAGGCGGTAGCGGTACATCTGCTCACGCAGGTTGCCTAACATCTGCACCAGCTTATCGTTGCGTGTCCCCTGGTAGATGACGTCATGATACTGCTCATCCGACTGGGCAATGCTCATGGCCTCTCCCCGGCCAATGGCATTTTTAAAGTTGCCCTGCACCCGTTCCAGTTCAGCCATGTCGTCCTCCGACATCCGCTGGCAGGCCAGCTCAATGGCCAGTTCTTCCAGGGATCGGCGCACCTCCAGAACATCCCGCAGGCTCTTCTCAGATATCTTGGCCACCTCAGCGCCCTTTCTGGGAATCATAAGCACCAGGCCCTCCAGCTCCAGCTTGCGGATAGCTTCCCTGATCGGGGTTCTGCTGACGCCTAATTTTTCAGCCAGCTGAATTTCCATCAGCCTTTCCCCCGGAGCCAGCTCTCCCTTCAGTATGGCCTGCCGCAGGGTGTTGAACACCACATCCCGGAGCGGAAGATACTCGTTCATATTAACCTTAAAATTATTTTCCATTTTAAAATGCCCCCTTTTCCTGCATTATACTCTGTCCTGCCCATTTCTTTTCACATTAAAGAAATTGGTCAGATACACCTGTTTTGCCAGCTCCGACGCCTTGCCGAAACGCAGGTCCTCGTAGGCTGCCTGCGCCGCCCTCGGATTGGCAAAAAGCCCGAATACCGTGGGACCGCTTCCGCTCATCATTGCCCCCAGAGC
>ENA-OQAB01000220-OQAB01000220.1-human-gut-metagenome-genome-assembly--contig:-NODE-220-length-32738-cov-3.912392_pt1 | contig 32738 bp, 32 predicted proteins | sample MGYA00242490_ERZ504517 | MGnify/ENA primary metagenome ERZ504517 (study PRJEB26092, sample SAMD00036298) | human gut metagenome | host: Homo sapiens | study: EMG produced TPA metagenomics assembly of...
GCTTCGTAAACTCTCCCGGCTCTGCCGGTCTTGCGCCATACTTGATCACAGTCTCAAGAATACGCTTCATTACGTACACTCCGCCGTGACAGTCAATCTCAACAGTATCCTCTCCGGTATAACTATGCGGACCCTCTCATAAGAAGCACCAAAACTTCGTCGATCGTCTCTTCTCCATCCATAATGTATCCATAATGAATCGTGTGGTCTTTTCTCATTTGAGATGCATTTTTTTCATTTTTTCTTTCCCTTTGTATATACGGTCAACGATTACAAAAGCTTCTTACCCCACTGATTCGGATAATCCCAATTCCAGAAGCTGTCATTGCCGTTGCGATCGCTGCAATTGTATCCTTTATCATATTTTCCTGTCTCTCCTTTCTGCTGTCTATGTATCTTCCAAAACAGTTTCTCAAAAAAGGCAGCATTAAAATAATGCTGCCTGAATTTCTTTGTTATTGTCTTCTGGACGGTGTAATTACAACTCTTCTGTATGGCTCTTCTCCTTCGCTGTGAGTTGACACATACTTGTCTGACTGTAATACAGAATGAATGATTCTTCTTTCATACGGATTCATCGGTTCCAAAGAAACCGGCTTTCTTGTACGTTTTACTTTATGTGCAATATTTTTGCAAGGTTCTCCAGTGTCGCCTTTCTTCTTGCACGATAATTTTCTGTATCCAGCTTTACACGAATATAGCCATCCTGTGTTTTGTTTGCCACACGGTTTGTCAAATACTGAAGGGAATCTAATGTCTGACCTCTTTTACCGATCAGAATACCCATATGTTCTCCTTCCAGTTCAATGCAGAGAGTTCCTTCACTGTCTACTTCGGAATGAATCTTGACTTCCATATCCATTGTCTTCAAGACATCCTGCAAAAACTTCTCCGATTCACGAATTGTTTCTTCCGTTACCTTCACAGAAGAACGCTCCTCTTTTTCTACTGTCTTTGCTTCTAGTGCAGGACGTTCTGCCTTCTTTGCTGGAACCGGCGGACGCTTTTCTTCTCTTTTTGGCTCTGGTTTCACTTTCGGTTTGTCGAATTTAATCTCCTCCAGCTCTACCGGCGCTTCTGCTGTCTTTTTCCTTCTAGCTGAGATCACAGCTTGCTTTGCCCCAATTCCAAGAAATCCGGAACTTCCTTTTTCGATTACATCATATTCTAACTGATCGCTCGTCACCCCTAACTGAATCAGCGCTTCTGTGATCGCATCGCTCAGTGTCTTTGCGGATACTCTAATCTCTTCCATTCTTCTTCCCTCCCGTTTCTGCTATAGAAATGCGGTTTGAATTAATCGTTTTCGTTAAATTTCCTTACCATATTTGCTTTTGCTGTAAGGCTTCCCGGTTTTGCATTTTTACCACGCTCAGCTGCCTGCTGCAATTTTGCTTCCTGCTCACTGTCTGCTGTATGATTATGCTTTTGCTCTACCGCGATATTGCGGACTTTTTTCGTTGCCATCTGGTTCAGCTCTTCTGTGGAAACTTTCTTTTTCTCATACTTCTTCTTTGCTTTTTCCATATTTTTCTTTACGAGCTCATCCATATCCATACGGTCAAGATACTTATTGATCGCTACTTGCTGTACCGAACGGCAAATCGCACTAAAGATCCAGTACAAACCGAGACCTGCCGGCATTGTGAAACACATAAATACTGAGAATAACGGCATGATCATATTCATTGTCTTCATAGAATTTGCCATTGGATTCTCCCGATCGTCCATTCCAGGTGACTGTGGCATCAACTTAATATTGATCCACTGTGTCAAACCAGATAAGATCGGAATCAAAAGTGCAACAATTGCAACAAGAATTGCACCGGTCTTTAAAGCATCCATCATCAGGTTCACAGGTGCATCTGAAATATTTGCTCCCAAGAAGTTATTAATATGTGAAATCTGCCCGGATGTTGAATCAATCAAGGATGAAAGGTCCGGGAATTTATCTTTTAATGTATCCCATGTACTTGGCTGGAATTTATAAAGTACATCTACGATCGTATTTGTCTTTGTATAGTCAAACTTTTCAGGATTGATCATGATCGGGCTTGCCGAACCAATCTTCTCCATAATCTTCTGATAACCGCCAGTTGCCATAATCTCATTGACAAGAGGCATATACATATCCTTTACTCCGCCTACATATGCCGGAATGTTTTGAATAACCTTCCACAATGCAAGTAAGATCGGAAACTGGATCACTAACTGAAGGCATCCACCCATCTGTGAAGTTCCGTACTTATCGTACACCATCTTCATTTCTTCCTGCATTTTCAGCATGGATTCCTGATCCCGTTTGTTCTTGTACTTTTTCTGAATTGCCTGAAGTTCAGGGTTCATTACTGCACTTAATTTTGAAAATTTCTGCTGTTTGATTGTAAGCGGAATCATAAATGTATAGATAATAATTGTAAATAAAATAATACATAAACCTATGTTTTCGATTCCGAATGCACTACTCAGCACATTAAAGATACCATCCATTAATTTACCGAGCAGCCACGCCACCTGTCCTATAATTGGCGTCGTCGATTGTGTCAAAAGAATACCTGTCATTTTTTCCTCCTTTAAGGCACAGGGTCATACCCGCCTTTTGCAAATGGATTACAACGTAAAATTCTCCACACTGTAAGCAGTCCACCCTTTAATGCGCCGTATTTTTCAATTGCTTCCAGTCCATACTGGGAACAAGTCGGAAAATATTTGCAGCAACTTGCTGTTTTCAGTCCGGATAAATATTTTCTATAAAACTTAATGAGTCCTATAAATATTCTTTTCAATTTTTACATCTCCAAATGTGAATCTATAATATTATGAAGTTTTCCCAAATGAATCAGTGCACTCTCTATCTCTTTATATGTTCTACCTTTTGCACCTGCTCTCGCAATAATAACAATATCCAATCCATTCTGGAATTTATCTTCTTGTAGTCTATAACTCTCTCTGATCAATCTTGTCAGCCTGTGTCTTACCACACTATTGCCAACCTTTTTACTCACTGAAATGCCCAAGCGATTTCTTTCACTCTGATTCTGATAAATATACATCACCAGATACTTATTAGCATAAGACTGTCCTTTTCTATAAACAATCTGAAAGTCTTTATTTTTTTTCAATGATTCGGAAAAATTGCATTCTTCTCTCTCCACTTTTTACATAGAAGAAAAGGCCACATATATGCGGCCTACGCTGATAACTGTTTTCTTCCTTTTTGCTCTTCTAGCTGCTAAAAACTTTTCTTCCACCAGCTGTGCTCATTCTTGCTCTAAATCCATGAACTTTTGATCTAGATCTCTTTTTTGGTTGGAATGTCATTTTCATTGATATCCACCTCCTTGACTCAAACCTATATATAATTAATATAAGTACATATTTTTTTAGACATCGCACTTAATTATAGTCAATAAATCCCTCTACGTCAAGGGATTCTGGATATTTTTTTGAACTTAATACACATCTTAATTTTCTCACTCTTTCATCCCCAAAGTTTTCCACAAGTTTTCCACATTTTGTGGATAACTTGTGGATTTCCTGTGGATAAGCTGTTAATTTAAAATTTATTTTTCTGCTTTTCAACGATTTTTCCTTATTTTTCGCTGTTTAAAAAGTTTTCCACATGGATTAATCATTGCTTATCTACTTATTTTGATGTAGAATAGTGTAGAGATATACTCTGGAGTAGGTATACCTTAAATGTAAAGATTAGGAGTTAACGGAATGAATATTGTAGCGGAAAAATGGGATGAGATTATCCACAAATTGAAGATCGAATATGGACTTTCTAACGTTTCTTTCCGGACCTGGATTGAACCCTTGGAAGTTTACAATGTATCAGATTCTACGGTTTATATTCTTGTGCCTTTAAAGTCAAGTGTGGATTATATTAATCAAAAATATCTTCTGCCTTTTCAAGTCTGTATTGCAGAGATAACCGGACAGGAATTTGAAGTAAAATTTATTACAGTTGATGATTCTCAGAATATTAATGTAAAGAATCAAGATGACACTTATAAAAAGAATGCAACTCAAAACAGTATTTTTGAGCAGGCGAACCTTAATCCAAAATATACTTTTGATACATTTGTAGTTGGTGGAAACAATAATTTTGCCCACGCTGCTTCTTTAGCTGTATCAGAATCTCCGGGAGAGATTTATAATCCTCTCTTTTTATATGGAGGTGTTGGACTTGGGAAGACCCATCTGATGCATTCTATTGCACATTTTATATTAGAAAAAGATCCGACGAAAAAAGTTTTATATGTCACAAGTGAAACTTTTACAAATGAATTGATCGAAGCATTAAAAAGTGGTAAAACAAGCGGCGGCAACGAGCTTGCGATGACTGCTTTTCGTGAAAAAATACCGTAATATCGACGTTTTGCTAATCGATGACGTTCAATTTATTATCGGAAAAGAAAGTACACAGGAAGAATTTTTCCATACCTTTAATCATTTACATGTATCAGGTAAACAGATTATTATCTCAAGCGATAAGCCTCCGAAAGATATTGAGACTTTAGAAGCAAGACTTCGAACGCGTTTCGAGTGGGGATTAATTGCCGATATTTCTTCACCTGATTATGAGACAAGGATGGCAATTCTTCGCAAAAAAGAAGAATTAGACGGACTTCAGAAATATCATATCTCGAATGAAGTTATGCAGTATATTGCTACCAATGTAAAATCGAACATTCGTGAGCTGGAGGGTTCACTGAATAAATTGATTGCACTTCATAAATTAAAAAATGAAGAGATTAATATTATGCTCGCCGCCGAGGCGTTAAAAGATATTGTATCACCGAACAAAAACAGACAGATCACTCCGGAACTAATATTAGAAGTTGTTTCCGAGCATTTTTCTGTCTCTATTGCGGACTTAAAAAGTGGAAAACGTAATGCGAACATTGCAAACTCAAGGCAGATTGCAATGTATTTGTGTCGTACAATGACAGATACTCCTTTAAAATCAATTGGAATTATGCTCGGAGGGCGTGACCATTCTACCGTCAGCCATGGAGTAGATAAAGTTACCGAAGATATTAAGACCAATGAAGCATTAAACAATACAATTGAGATTATTAAAAAGAAAATTAACCCAGTTTAAGATTTGTTTATAAGTCGTATAAAGAACGTGAATAAACTGTTGATAACTTGTTTACAAGATGTGGATAAAAAAATAGCCGATTTTTCGCAAAAAGTTGTCCATCTCTTGTCAACGTAAACTTTTTTATTTATCAACACAGTTTTCCTGTCCTTAAATTCCGTTAAAATCGGGGTTTTCTAGGGTTATACACATATCCACAGCCCCTAAGACGGATACGGCGGATAACTTTTAATAAATATATACACAAAGCAACCCGAAAGGAGTTATACACATGAAAATCATTTGTACAAAATCAAACCTTGCAAAAGGAGTTAACATTGTATCAAAAGCAGTTCCTTCTAAAACAACAATGCCTATCCTTGAATGTATTCTTATAGATGCAACAACAGATATTATTAAGTTAACAGCTAATGATATGGAATTAGGAATCGAGACTATTATTGAAGGAGACATTATTCAAAAAGGAGTTATTGCTATAGATGCAAAGATTTTTTCAGAAATTGTCAGAAAACTTCCTGATAATGAGATTACAATCGAATCAGACAGCAATCTTCAGACAATGATTACGTGCGAAAAAGCAAAATTTAGTATTTCTGCAAAATCCGGAAGAAGATTTTTCCTATCTTCCATATATTGAAAAAGCAGAATCTATCACTTTATCACAATTTACATTGAAAGAGTTAATTCGTCAGACAATTTTCTCAATTGCAGATAACGATAGCAACAAATTAATGACTGGTGAATTGTTTGAAATTGATGAGAATATTCTGAAAGTAGTATCGCTTGACGGACACCGAATTTCGATCAGGAAGACGGAATTGACAAAAAAATATCAATCGAGAAAAGTTGTCGTTCCTGGAAAGACATTGATGGAAGTTAGTAAAATTTTGTCAGGTGAAGCAGACAGTACAGTATGTCTGTCATTCACGGACAACCACGTTGTATTCGAATTTGATAACACAATTGTTGTGTCGCGTTTGATTGAAGGAGAATATTTCCGTATCGATCAGATGTTATCCAGCGACTATGAAACAAAGGTTAAAATCAATAAAAAGAACTTCTGAGTTGTATCGACAGAGCAACGCTTCTGGTAAAAGAAGGAGATAAAAAACCAATCATTATCAATATTATGGACGAGGTTATGGAATTGAGAATCAAATCCCAGCTAGGATCCATGAACGAAGAGATTATGATTTCCAAAGAAGGAAAAGATCTCTTGATCGGATTTAATCCGAAATTCTTAATTGATGCACTTCGTGTGATCGAGGATGAGGAAGTTACAATTTATCTTATGAATGCGAAAGCACCATGCTTTATCAGAGATGAGAAGGAAAGCTATGTGTATTTGATTTTGCCGGTTAACTTTAATGCAGGAGTTTAAGAAATGGAAATTATAAAATTAAGAGAAGAATTTATTAAACTTGGTCAGGCTTTGAAAGCGGCAGGACTTGTAGAATCCGGAGTGGAAGCAAAAGAAGTGATTCAGGACGGTCTTGTTAAAGTCAATGGAGAAGTCGACACAAGAAGAGGAAAGAAACTTTATGATGGCGACATCGTATCTTTTGATGGAACAGATATAAAGATTGAAAAATAGAACATGAATAGTTGGTGTAAGGATGATAGTAAAGTCTTTAAAATTGAAAAATTTTAGAAATTATAATTTGTTAAACATAGAGTTTGATGCAGCTACCAATATTTTTTGTGGAGATAATGCACAGGGAAAGACTAACATTCTCGAATCCATCTATTTGTCGGGGACGACAAAGTCTCATCGCGGAACGAAGGACCGTGATATGATACAGTTTGGACATGATGAAGCTCATATCGAGACTGTAGTAGAAAAAAATGGAATTCCGTTTCAGATTGACATGCATTTAAAGAAAAACAGTCCGAAGGGAATTGCAATTAACAAAATACCAATTCGCAAGGCAAGTGAATTGTTTGGAATTATCAATATCGTGTTTTTCTCGCCGGAGGATTTGAATATTATCAAAATGGACCGGCGGAGAGAAGACGTTTTATTGATTTGGAACTTGCACAGCTTGATAAATTATATCTCAGCGACCTGTCGAACTATAATCGAATCATTAATCAGAGAAATAAATTGCTAAAAGATGTCTATAACAGGAATGATCTGCTTGAGACCCTTGAAATATGGGATCTTCAGCTTATTCAGTATGGAAACAAGATTATTGAGAGACGAAAACAGTTTATCGGGCAGGTGAATGAGATTATCTCAGAAGTGCACAGGAAACTGACCGGTGGAAGAGAAGAATTAAAGCTTTATTACGAACCGGGAATTGGAAATTTAGAATTTGAAAAGGCACTTTTGAAAAACAGAGAGCGGGATATTCGAATGAAAAGTACTTCCGTCGGACCTCACAGAGATGATATTTGTTTCATGACAAATGATTTGGATATACGTAAATTTGGTTCTCAGGGGCAGCAAAGGACGGCGGCGTTATCATTGAAATTATCAGAGATTGAACTTGTAAAAGAGATTATAAAAGATACGCCAATATTATTATTGGATGATGTTTTGTCTGAATTGGACAAACACAGGCAAAACTATTTATTAGATAGCATTCGCGATGTACAGACTCTAATCACGTGTACAGGATTAGACGATTTTGTGAATCATCGTTTTTCTATAAATAAAATTTTATATGTAAAACAAGGAGAAGTAAAGGTTCTGAACGAATCGAAAATATAGGAGGATTTATATGAGTGCAGAATATGGTGCAGATCAAATCCAGATACTAGAAGGATTAGAAGCAGTAAGAAAAAGACCGGGAATGTATATTGGGAGTACCTCGATCAGAGGACTTCATCATTTGGTGTATGAGATTGTAGATAACGCAGTAGATGAAGCATTGGCGGGATATTGTGATACGATTTTCGTATCGATTAACGAAGATAATTCCATTACAGTTATTGACAATGGGCGTGGTATTCCGGTAGGAATCAATCACAAAGCAGGACTTCCGGCGGTAGAGGTTGTATTTACGGTACTGCATGCCGGAGGAAAATTCGGCGGTGGCGGATATAAAGTATCCGGAGGACTTCACGGGGTTGGTGCGTCTGTTGTAAATGCGCTCTCTGAATGGCTTGAAGTTGAGATTTACAACGAAGGAAAAGTCTATAAGCAGAGATATGAGAGAGGCAAAGTAGTCTATAAATTAAAGGTTATAGATGAATGTGATGCACAAAAGACAGGAACAAAGGTTACATTTCTTCCAGACAAAGAGATTTTTGAGGAGACAGTGTTTGATTATGACACGTTGAAACAGCGTTTCCGTGAGATGGCATTTTTGACAAAAAATCTGAAGATTGTCCTGAAAGATGAAAGACCGGAAGAGCCGATTGAGAAGACTTTCCACTACGAAGGCGGAATTAAAGAGTTTGTGCAGTATCTGAATAAAAGTAAGACACCTCTTTATGAGCAGATTATTTACTGTGAAGGTGAAAAAGACGGTGTCGCAGTAGAGGTTGCAATGCAGCACAATGACTCTTACAGCGATAACACATATGGATTTGTAAATAACATTACGACACCGGAAAGGCGGTACACATGTCGTTGGATTCCGAAATGCATTTGACAAAGACGTTCAATGAATATGCGAGAAAAAAATAAATTATTAAAAGATAACGAGCCAAATCTTTCCGGAGAAGATATCCGAGAAGGTTTGACAGCGATCATCAGTGTAAAGATTGAAGATCCGCAGTTTGAAGGACAGACAAAACAAAAATTAGGAAACAGTGAGGCGCGCGGTGCGGTTGACAATATTGTTAGTACGCAGTTAGAGATTTTCTTAGAGCAGAATCCAAATGTAGCAAAGATGACAGTGGAGAAGTCTGTCATGGCTCAAAGGGCAAGAGAGGCAGCCAGAAAAGCGAGAGATCTGACAAGAAGAAAATCTGCGTTAGAAGGAATGTCGCTTCCGGGAAAGCTTGCGGACTGTTCTGATAAGGATCCTGCAAACTGTGAAATTTACATTGTAGAGGGTGACTCTGCCGGTGGTTCTGCAAAGACGGCCAGGGACAGAGCAACACAGGCTATCCTGCCGCTTCGTGGAAAAATCCTGAATGTGGAGAAAGCCAGATTAGATAAGATTTATGCCAATGCAGAGATTAAGGCGATGATAACTGCATTTGGAACTGGAATACATGAGGATTTTGACATTTCAAAGCTTCGTTATCATAAGATCATCATCATGACAGATGCCGATGTCGATGGAGCTCATATCAGTACGTTATTATTGACATTCCTGTATCGTTTTATGCCGGAGCTGATCAAAGAAGGTTATGTGTATTTGGCACAGCCTCCACTTTATAAGCTTGAAAAGAACAAAAAAGTATGGTATGCGTATAGTGATGAAGAGTTGAATAAGATTCTTTTGGAAGTTGGAAGAGATGGAAATAACAAGATTCAGCGTTACAAAGGTCTTGGGGAGATGGATGCAGAGCAGCTTTGGGAGACAACTATGGATCCGGAACACAGAATTTTACTTCGTGTGACAATGGACGAGGAATCTACATCGGAGTTAGACCTTACATTTACAACTTTGATGGGAGACAAGGTAGAACCGAGACGAGAATTTATCGAAGAGAACGCAAAATATGTAAATAACCTGGACATTTAGAGATTGGAGAATGAAAAATGGAAGATAATATTTTTGACAAAGTGCATGACATTGATCTGAAAAAGACAATGGAAGAATCTTATATCGATTATGCGATGAGTGTTATCGCTTCCCGTGCCCTCCCGGATGTCCGGGACGGTTTTGAAGCCGGTACAGAGAAGAATTTTATACTCAATGATTGAATTGAACAACGGTCCGGATAAGCCACATCGTAAATGTGCCCGTATCGTCGGTGATACGATGGGTAAATATCACCCGCATGGTGACAGCTCAATCTATGGTGCACTCGTAAATATGGCGCAGGAATGGTCTACAAGATATCCGCTTGTCGATGGACATGGAAACTTTGGTTCTGTAGATGGTGACGGCGCTGCGGCGATGCGTTATACAGAGGCTCGTCTGAGTAAGATTTCGATGGAACTGACGGCTGACATCAACAAGAATACAGTTGATTTTACACCGAACTTTGATGAGACGGAAAAAGAACCGTCTGTACTTCCGGCAAGATTTCCGAATCTGCTTGTGAACGGAACATCAGGTATTGCTGTAGGTATGGCGACAAACATTCCACCTCACAATCTGCATGAAGTAATCAGTGCGGTTGTAAAAATCATTGATGATCAGATTGATGAAAATGGTGAGACGACAATCGAAGATATTTTACAGATTATCAAAGGTCCTGACTTTCCGACCGGAGCAATGATTCTCGGAACACGCGGAATTGAGGAAGCATACCGCACCGGACGTGGAAAAATCAGAGTGCGTGCGGTGACAGATATTGAGCCAATGCAGAACGGAAAGAACCGTATTGTAGTGACAGAACTTCCGTACATGGTTAATAAAGCACGTCTGATTGAAAAGATTGCAGAGCTTGTAAGAGATAAAAAAATTGACGGTATCACAGATTTAAGCGACCAGTCAAACAGAGAAGGTATGAGAATCTGTATCGAACTGCGCCGTGACGTGAATGCAAATGTCATTTTAAATCAGTTATATAAACATACACAGCTTCAGGATACATTTGGTGTTATCATGCTTGCACTCGTAAACAATGAGCCGAAAGTCATGAATATTCTGGATATGCTGAATTATTATTTAAAGCATCAGGAAGAAGTTGTGACAAGAAGAACTCAGTACGAGTTAAATAAGGCAGAAGAGCGCGCCCATATTTTACAGGGGTTACTGATTGCCCTTGATAACATTGACGAAGTAATCCGCATTATCCGTGGTTCGAAAAATACACAGATTGCAAAAGAAGGCTTGATAGAAGCATTTGAACTTACTGAAGTACAGGCACAGGCGATTGTGGACATGAGACTTCGTGCTCTGACAGGTTTGGAACGTGAAAAGTTGGAGACGGAATATGCAGAGTTAATGAAACGAATTGGCGAATTGAAAGCAATTTTGGCAGATAGAAAACTGCTGTTAGGTGTGATCAAGGAAGAGATTTTAATCATTGACGGTAAATATAGTGATGAGAGAAGAACTTCAATCGGATTTGATGAATTTGATATTTCCATGGAAGATTTAATTCCAAGACAGGATGTTGTCATTACAATGACGAAACTTGGATATATCAAACGTATGACAGTAGATACATTTAAGAGCCAGAACCGTGGAGGAAAAGGAATCAAAGGAATGCAGACGATTGATGAAGACTATGTGGAAGAGTTGTTTATGACGTCGACGCATCACTATATCATGTTCTTTACGAATACAGGGCGTGTATACCGCTTAAAAGGATATGAGATTCCTGAGGCGAGCAGAACTGCAAGAGGAACTGCAATTATCAATCTGCTTCAGTTAATGCCGGATGAAAAGATTACAGCCATGATTCCAATTGATGAATATAAAGAAGGACAATATCTGTTCATGGCTACCAAGAAAGGTCTCGTGAAGAAAACACCGATTACAGACTATGCAAATGTAAGAAAGACAGGGCTTGCGGCAATCACACTTCGAGAAGAGGATGAGTTGATCGAAGTGAAATTCACAGATCAGGATCAGGATATTATTCTTGTCACAAAATATGGACAGTGTATCCGATTTAACGAAAAAGATGTCCGTGCAACCGGAAGAACTTCTATGGGAGTTCGTGGAATGAATCTTGCGGATCGCGATGAAGTAGTCGGAATGCAGCTTCATACACAGGGAACCCATTTGCTGATCGTATCTGAAAAAGGTATGGGTAAACGTACGGCAATGGAAGAATTCACATCGCAGAATCGTGGTGGAAAAGGTGTGAAATGCTATAAGATTACGGAAAAGACCGGTAATGTAGTCGGCGTAAAAGCAGTTAATGAAGACAATGAGATTATGATCATTAACACAGAAGGAATCGTAATCCGTATGGAATGTAATTCTATTTCTGTGCTTGGACGTATCACATCCGGAGTGAAATTAATTAACTTAAATGACAATGCGACAGTTGCAAGTATTGCAAAAGTAAGAGAGACAGAGTAACCAAAACAACAATATTTGCATATGCTGATACAGGAGGTGAGAGGATGCTTTCTATCACGAACACAATGCCTGAGGCATATGCAAAGATAAAAGGAAATAAAAAATATCCGAATTTAAAGGGAACGGTTTCTTTTTATGGAGTACATGGGGGAACGATTGTTGTAGCAGAAGTGACAGGACTTCCGGAAAATAGTACATTTCATGGATTTCATATACATGAAGGAGAAAATTGTACTGGAACAGAAGCAGAACCATTTCAAAATGCAGGAACGCATTATAATCCCAAAAACACACAACATCCGAATCATGCGGGAGACTTGCAGCCATTATTGGCGAATCATGGAACCGCATTCGGTGCATTTTATACTGACCGGTTTTATCCGGAAGATGTAATCGGGAGAACGGTTATCGTACATGAAAATGCAGATGATTTTCGGACACAGCCGTCCGGAAATTCAGGGGCGATGATCGCTTGCGGGAAGATAGTGAGAGAATAACACAAATTGGTTTAAACAGGGGAGATGAAAGCTCTATGAGTTATGATCTCCCCTTAAGTTTTACAATTCTCTCAAGATAATTTCTGCTGTTTTCTTCACGGTAGCGGCAACAAATTTCGTACACTGCTCTTTTCTTTCAGGAGAATTCTTTTCTTTTCCTTTTGTGAGAATACGACAGCATGTACCACCGCAGGTTTCACGGAAGAAATCATGTAATTCTTTTGTCAATTCAAAACATTTGTTGATTTTTGGATCTCCCGGAGTTTTTCTTCCGAAAAAGTATCCGATACACATCGTACCACCGGCAAGAGCTCCGCAGATGCAGCCGCCACCGCCAAGCCCCCATGGAAAACCGGAACTCATCGCAATAGCATCGTCAGACATTTCCAATTCAAAATTTTTCTTGATTGCATAGATGATAGATTCTGAACAGGCAAAGCCCTGATTAAAAATCTCAACAGCATCTTTTTGCAATTGGTCTAAATTTACGTCTTTTGTCATTTTTTAACCTCTTTCTCAATAATAATATTTTCTTTTGACTTTTCTAAATAAATTATAGAGCAAAAAAATGTTATTTTCAAATCTGTTTATTATTTCTCAAGTTGGTTAAAATAAAAAGAGGTTATAAACGAGTTAAAAATGCACAAAAAACATGAAAAAAATTACTATAGAAATTTTACAAAGTATATTTTGTTTTGACAAAAAAGGACATAAGTCCTATAAATGGGAAAAGCAATATATGTTATTGTTCAATTAACAACCGATTCTAACCAAAAAAAAGGAGGACACGTATTTATGAAAAAGAGAGTTATTGCAATGTTACTTGCAGGCGTGATGGCATTATCATTGACCGCATGTGGTGGTGGAGACAGTGATAAAGGGAAAAAAGAATCAGGGAAAGAAATGAAGGTAGCAATGGTTACAGACTCAGGAGATATCACAGACCAGAGTTTTAACCAGACAACTTATGAATCAGGGAAAGCCTGGTCAGAGGACAACGATGTAGAATTTACTTATTACAAACCGGAAAGTGACAATGATGAGGCGAGAAAAGCAAGCGTTGATCAAGCTGTTGCAGATGGAGCAAATGTAATTCTTTTACCAGGATATTTATTTGCGAGTGCAGTAATTGAAAAATCAGAGATGTATCCGGATGTAAAATTCGTTGCACTTGATGTTGGAGCAGGAGACATCCTTGGCTCAGCACTTGGTGATGAATATGATGGAAACGAAGAAAACTATGATGTAAAAGAATATTATCATGCAGATAATGTTTACTGCGCGACTTATCAGGAAGAACTTTCAGGATATATGGCAGGATATGCAGCTGTGAAATTAGGATACAAACATCTTGGATTCCTTGGTGGAATGAAAGTACCGGCTGTAACACGTTTCGGATACGGATACGTACAAGGTGCTAACGAAGCAGCAAAAGAACTTGGAATTACAGATCAGGTACAGGTAGAATATGTATGTGGAGGTCAGTTCTATGGAGATGCTGACATCACAGCTTACATGGATACATGGTATGGAACAAAAGGTGTAGAAGCTGTATTTGCATGTGGTGGTGGTATTTATACATCAGCAGCAGAAGCAGCAGCAAAAGTTGGTGGAAAAGTAATCGGTGTAGATACAGATCAGGCTCCGATTATCGACAAAGCTGGTGAAGGATTAACAATCACATCTGCTATGAAAGGACTTGGAACAACAGTTACAACAGTTCTTACAGATATCAAAGCAGACAAATGGAGCAACTACGGAGGAAAAATTGATAAACTTGGTTTAGTATCTGAAAATGCAGATGAAAACTTTGTACAGCTTCCAGTGGAATCTACACAGTGGAATGATGGATTTACAGAAGATGATTATCATGCACTTGTAAAATCAATGTACGATGGAGATATCAAAGTTTCTAACGACATTACAGCAATGCCAAAGACAGAAATTACAGTAAACGACTACGGTAGCATTAAATAAATACTGAGTTGAAATAAGGGGGAGCAGGTGTGACGCCTGCTTCCTTTTTCATTAAGAAAAGGGAGAGGAGGTATGTAAAGGATGGGAAATTATGCAATTGAGATGCTGAATATTACAAAACGTTTTCCGGGAATCATTGCAAATGACAATATCACTTTACAGCTTAAAAAAGGTGAGATCCACGCGCTTTTAGGAGAAAATGGCGCGGGAAAATCAACACTGATGAGTGTACTTTTTGGTTTGTATCAGCCGGAGGAGGGTGAGATACGAAAAGACGGAAAAAAAGTGTCTATCAATGACCCGAATGATGCGAATGCACTTGGAATCGGAATGGTTCACCAGCATTTCAAATTGGTGGAATGTTTCAGTGTCTTGGATAACATTATTCTTGGAGTGGAGACGACAAAGGGAGGTTTACTCAAAAAAGATGCAGCGAGAAAGAAAGTCATGGATCTTTCTGAAAAATATGGTCTTTCAGTAGACCCAGACGCTTTGATCGAAGATATCACAGTAGGTATGCAGCAGAGAACGGAGATTTTAAAGATGCTGTATCGAGACAACGAGATTTTAATTTTTGATGAACCGACAGCGGTACTGACTCCACAGGAGATTCAGGAGCTTATGGAAATCATGAAGAACCTTGCGGCAGAAGGAAAAAGTATTCTTTTTATCACACATAAGCTTGGCGAGATCATGCAGGTGGCAGACCGATGCAGTGTACTCAGAAAAGGAAAATATATCGGAACGGTAGACATCAAAGATACAACACCGGAAAAGCTTTCAGCAATGATGGTAGGTCGTGATGTTAATTTTGTAGTGGAGAAAAAGCCGGCAAAACCAGGTGAGGTTGTCCTTGATATAGAAGGCATGACGGTTGCTTCAAAACACCATAAAAACAATGCGGTAAACAATGTATCTCTTCAGGTGCACAGAGGAGAGATTGTGTGTATTGCAGGAATCGATGGAAATGGACAGACAGAATTTGTATATGGATTGTCCGGATTAGAGCCATTAAAGAGCGGTAAGATCACAATGAATGGGGAAGATATCACAGAGATGTCAATCAGAAAGAGACTGACATCCGGCATGAGTCATATTCCTGAAGACAGACATAAACATGGTCTTGTACTTGATTACTCATTGGAAGATAATATTGTGCTTCAAAGATATTTTGAGCCACAGTTTACAAACAAATTTGGATTTTTAAAACGAAAAGAGATTCGTAAGTATGCAAATCGGCTGATTGAACAGTATGACGTAAGATCCGGACAGGGAGCAATCACAAAAGCTCGTTCTATGTCAGGAGGTAATCAGCAGAAAGCGATTATCGCGCGTGAGATAGATAAGAATCCTGAACTTTTGATTGCAGTGCAGCCAACACGTGGTCTGGATGTAGGAGCGATTGAATATATCCACAAACAATTAGTGGCACAAAGAGATGCCGGAAAAGGTGTTCTTCTTGTCAGTCTGGAACTTGATGAGGTTATGAATGTCTCTGATAGAATTCTCGTAATGTATGAAGGTGAGATTGTGGGAGAATTTGATCCTAAGGAAGTGACGGTAGAAGAACTTGGACTTTACATGGCAGGTTCTAAGAGAAAGGGGGCAGGAACAAATGAATAATCAGATAAAAAAGAAAGAAAGTATCTTAAGAAACAATGGGTTTCAGACAATCATTGCGTCTCTGCTCTGTATTATTATTGGACTTTTGATTGGTTATATCGTGCTTTTAATCATTAATCCAAGCGGTGCGGGAGAAGCAATCACAGCAATTTTAAAGAACTTCTTCTATTACCCGAGTGAAGTTGCGGTGAAGAAATATTTCGGAACGACACTTGTAAAAGCATCTGCACTTTTGATGTGTTCTCTTTCGGTATTGTTTGCATATAAAGTAGGATTGTTCAATATCGGAGCAGCCGGACAATATGTAATCGGCGCAGGGGCATGTCTTTACTTTGGACTTCAACTTAAAATGCCTTGGTATGTATGTTTGATCGCAGCAGTTGTATCAGCAGCAATTGTCGGAGGAATTTCAGGGTTATTGAAAGCATATTTTAACGTAAATGAGGTTATTTCGTGTATTATGCTGAACTGGATTGGACTTTACAGTGTCAACATGTTGCTGACAAAAGTAAAAGATGCATCGACACCATATACAAAGCCATTATCCAGCACAAATAAAAACGCGTTGCTTCCGAATGCAGGTTTAGATAAACTGTTTGCCAATAATGAATTTGTTACAATCGGTCTTGTACTTTCCGTTGTAATGGCAATTGTTGTATGGGTAATTTTAGAAAAAACAAAATTCGGATATGAATTAAAAGCAACCGGATTAAATAAAAATGCAGCAAAATACTGCGGTATGCGTGAAAAAAGAAATATTATTTTAACAATGGTAATTGCAGGCGGACTTGCAGGACTTGGTGCTGGAATCTTTTATCTGACTGGAATTGAGCAGTGGATGGTTCAGCAGACAACAGTTCCGGCAATGGGATTCAATGGAATTGCAGCGGCATTTCTTGGTGGATCAAGCCCGATTGGAGCGATTTTTTCATCATACTTTATCCAGCACATCACAAGTGGTGGTACTTATGTAGACAAAACAATGTATTGTACACAGATTTCTGATTTGATTTCAGCATTTATCATTTATCTGTGCGGATTCGTACTTTTCTTCAAAATGTGGCTGAATAGATTTCTCAATAAAAGAGAAGAAAAACGTCTTGCAAAAGAGCAGAAAGGGGGAGAAGCATAATGTTGTTATTAGTTCAGTATACGTTAATATTTGCTTCTGTTCTGGTTCTCGTAGCACTTGGAGGATGTTTCTCAGAACATAGTGGCGTTATCAATATCGGATTAGAAGGAATCATGGTTATGGGTGCTTTAGGAGGAGCGCTTATGATGAAATATATTCCGGCAGGAATGGCTGCACCGCTTGTAATTTTGCTTGTTGTGCTGGCAAGTGTTCTGATCGGTATGATTTTTTCAATGTTACTTGGAGTGGCAGCAATCAAATTTAACGCAGACCAGACACTGGTAGGTACAGCGTTAAACTTATTAGGACCTGCAGCAGCAGTTGTATTAGTAAGAGCAATCAATACAGCAGAAAGTGTAGACAATGTATCTTCAACAGTGGCATATGGACATTCTAAAAAAGCATTTGTTATGAATATTGGAAGTTTTGAGTTTAACTGGTTCATGCTTATTGCACTACTTGTTTTGATTGCGGCATATATTGTCCTTTACAAGACAAAATTCGGACTTAGACTTTGCGCGTGTGGTGAACACCCACAGGCAGCTGACTCAGTTGGTATCAATGTATATAAGATGCGTTATGCGGGTGTTTTGATTTCGGGAGCACTCGGAGGACTTGGAGGACTTGTGTATATCACAGCCGGTGTAAGTGAGTGGAAATTTGAAAATGGTGTTGCGGGATTTGGTTTCCTTGCTCTTGCCGTTATGATTTTTGGTCAGTGGAAACCGGTCAATATCGGACTTGCAGCATTATTGTTCGGGCTGTTCCGTGCACTTTCTAATGTTTACACAGGATTTGATGCACTTGTTGCGTTAAAACTTCCAAGCACCGTATACAACATGCTTCCATACATTATTTCTCTGATTGTTCTTATATTTGTATCGAAGAAATCAAGAGCGCCAAAAGCAGAAGGAATTCCTTACGATAAAGGTCAACGTTAGAAAAATAGAGACGGAAAAGTGAAAAAGGGAGGAAGATGACGATGAAGAATTATTCGGAAGATGCAAGCAGACAATACCATATTCAGGTAGCAGAAGGTGAAGTCGGACGCTATGTGATCATGCCGGGAGATCCAAAACGGTGTGTAAAGATTGCACAGTATTTTGACAATCCGATTTTAGTTGCAGATAACAGGGAATATATCACTTACACAGGAACTTTGGATGGAGTGAAGGTAAGTGTGACATCTACCGGAATCGGCGGTCCGTCTGCAGCTATCGCGATGGAAGAATTATATCGCTGTGGAGCAGATACATTTATCCGTATTGGAACTTGCGGAGGTATGCAGACAGAAGTAAAAAGCGGAGATGTCGTAGTTGCAACAGGTGCGATTCGCATGGAAGGAACATCAAGAGAATATGCGCCGATGGAATTTCCGTCAGTTGCAGATCTGTCTGTGACAAATGCACTTGTGCATGCAGCTGAAAAGAAAGGGTATCCTTTCCACACAGGTGTTGTTCAGTGTAAAGATGCTTTTTACGGACAGCATGAGCCGGAGACAAAACCGGTCAGCTATGAATTGATGAATAAGTGGGAAGCATGGAAAAGACTTGGCTGTCTGGCATCTGAGATGGAATCAGCCGCATTGTTTATTGTGGCAAGTTATCTTCGTGTGAGAGCCGGCTCCTGCTTTCTTGTAGTTGCAAATCAGGAAAGAGAAAAACTGGGACTGGAAAATCCGGTCGTACACGATACCGATATGGCAATTCAGGTCGCAGTTGAGGCAATCCGCTCTCTGATTCAGGAAGACCAGAAAAAAGAAAAATAGGAGATAAAAAATGAACGTAAATGAAATGTTAAAACATGTAGATCATACACTTTTGACACAGACTGCTACATGGGAAGAGATCAAGCAGATTTGTGATGATGCAGTAAAATATGAGACAGCCTCTGTATGTATACCTCCAAGCTATGTGAAGCAGGCAAATGAATATATGCAGGGAAAGATTCCGGTTTGTACAGTAATCGGTTTTCCAAATGGATATATGACAACAAAGACCAAAGAATTTGAGACAAAAGATGCGATTGCAAACGGAGCATCTGAGATTGATATGGTCATTAATATCGGTTGGTTAAAAGATAAAAATATGATCTTGTAGAAGAAGAAATCCGTACGTTAAAAGCAGCATGTGGTGAAAAAATCTTGAAAGTGATTATTGAGACATGTCTTTTGACAGAAGAAGAAAAGATTAAAATGTGCGAACTTGTGACAAATGCAGGCGCAGATTATATTAAGACTTCTACCGGATTTTCAACTGCAGGAGCAACCTTTGCAGATATTGAATTGTTTGCAAAGCATATCGGACCAGATGTGAAGATGAAAGCAGCAGGAGGAATTTCTTCTCTGGATGATGCGGAAAAATTCCTTGCATTGGGAGCAGATCGCCTTGGAACAAGCAGAATGATCAAACTTGTGAAAAATGAAGAGGCGTCCGGGTATTAAAAAAACGGAGGAACTGTGAATGGATAAAAAAATTGCAGAAGAAATGATTGAACTTGCCATAAAACAATTGGATTTTTCATATGTACCGTATTCAGGCTTTAAGGTTGGAGCGGCGCTTCGCACAAAAGATGGACAATATTACACAGGCTGTAATATTGAAAATGCCTCTTACACACCGACAAACTGTGCAGAAAGAACAGCATTCTTTAAGGCGGTCAGTGAAGGCGTAAGAGAATTTGAAGCTATTTGTGTGGTAGGAGGAAAAGACGGGATTCTTACCGATTATGCATCGCCATGTGGTGTGTGCCGGCAGGTAATGATGGAGTTTTGTGATCCGGAGACATTTCAGATTATCCTTGCAACAGGGAAAGAGCAATATGAAGTATTTACGTTAAAAGAGATACTTCCACTTGGATTCGGACCTAAAAATCTGAGGTAGAGGAGAAAAATATGACAGTAAACGAATTGAGACAGTTACCAAAAATCGAACTGCATTGTCATCTGGATGGTTCCTTAAGTAAAGAGTTCGTAGAGACACGGCTTCAAAGAGCTGTGTCTTGCGAAGAGCTCAGTGTTTCCGATGAGTGTACAAGCCTTGTGGAATATTTGAAAAAATTTGATCTTCCGGGGCAGTGTCTTACAGATGAAGAGGGACTTTTTGGAGCGGGATATGATGTACTTCGAACAATGAGCCAGGAAAATGTGTGTTATGCTGAGATTCGCTTTGCACCACTTTTTCATGTGTCGGAACAGATGAACACAGAGCAGGTGATAGAATCACTTTTAAATGGGCTCGAAAAAGGGAAAAAAGACTTTGGAGTAGAATATAATGTAATAACATGTGCTATGAGACATCATAGTGCGAAGCAGAATTATCAGATGATAAAAACGGCATGCCAGTTTCTTGGAAGGGGTGTGTGTGCAGCCGATTTAGCAGGAGCAGAAGCACAATATCCAATGACAGAGTTTATGGAACTCTTTGAACAGACAAAGAAGCTTGGTATGCCTTTTACTATTCATGCCGGAGAATGTGGAAATGCCCAGAATATTGTAGATGCGATAGAAGCCGGGGCAAAAAGAATCGGACATGGTATTGCGATGCGAGGTCATGAAGAGATACAAAAATTGGTAAAAGAGCGCCATATTGGAGTTGAGATATGTCCGATCAGCAACCTTCAGACAAAAGCAGTCAAGAGACCGGAAGAATATCCAATCAAAGAATTTTTAAATGCCGGTCTGCTTGTCAGTGTTAATACAGATAATCGGACGGTGAGCAGTACGTCCATGACAAAAGAGCTTGAATTTATTCAAAGTATGTATGGAGTAAGTGATGAGGAGATCCTTTTGATGATGCGAAATGCGGCGGAGACAGCATTTGCATCTGAAGAACTAAAACACAGACTTTATAAAAAACTAGACGTAATCTAACAAATAAAATGAGGTGAGAATAAATGAACGAGTATAAAAGAATATTTGTGATTGTTCTTGATTCACTTGGAATCGGAGCAATGCCGGATTCAAAAAAATTCGGAGATGAAGGCGTTAGATACATTTGGACATATTTTGGAAAAAATGGGCACATTGGAGATTCCAAATCTGCAAAAATTAGGAATGTTAAATTTGCATTCGGCAGGGAAGATGGAAAAAGTCGAAGAACCAAAAGGACGTTATATGAGACTTGGTGAGGCAAGCAATGGAAAAGATACGATGACCGGACATTGGGAGATGATGGGAATCAAGACAGAAAGACCGTTTAAGACATTTACAGATACCGGATTTCCGCCGGAACTGATTGCAGAATTAGAAAAACAGTGTGGCAAAAAAGTCATCGGAAATAAAAGTGCAAGCGGAACAGAGATTATTGAGGAGCTTGGTGAAGAAGAGATCAACACAGGGGCAATGATCGTGTATACATCTGCCGATTCGGTTCTTCAGATTTGTGGAAATGAGGAGACATTTGATCTGCAAAATCTGTACCGCTGCTGTGAAATTGCAAGAGAGATCACGCTGAAAGATGAGTGGAGAGTGGGACGTGTCATTGCAAGACCATATGTTGGAAAGAAAAAAGGAGAATTTAAGCGTACAAGCAATCGCCATGATTACGCTTTAAAACCAACGGGAAGAACAGCGTTGAATGCATTAAAAGACAAAGGTCTTGATGTAATTGGCGTAGGAAAGATCAATGATATTTTCTGCGGCGAAGGAATTACAGAGACACATCATTCAGACAGTTCGGTTCATGGAATGGAGCAGACCATCGAGATCAGTAAAAAGGATTTCCACGGACTTTGCTTTGTTAATCTTGTTGACTTCGATGCTCTTTGGGGACATCGAAGAGATGTGGAAGGATACGGAAAAGAGATTGAAAAATTCGATAAAAATCTGGGTGTTCTTTTGGAACAGTTAAGGGAAGACGATCTACTGATTTTGACGGCAGATCACGGAAATGACCCGACGTATACCGGAACAGATCATACAAGAGAATATGTGCCGTTTGTTGCCTATGCAAAGAAGATGGGGCATGGAGGTCCAATTGAAAATGAAGATACATTTGCGGTGATTGGGGCATCTGTAGCAGAAAACTTTGGCGTTGCGATGCCGGATGGAACAATCGGAAAATCTATTTTAAATAAACTAGTGTAAAGAGAGAAAAAACGTGAAAAGAGAAAAAAGGATAAGAATTATTCTAGCAATTTTGGGAATTATTCTAGTCGGGACAGGTGTAGCATTCAATGCTGCCGCAGCACTTGGAAATGATCCGGTTGGAATTGTCTATGACGGAATCAGAAGCGCTTTAAATCTTTCTTCAGAACAGCTTGGAATGGCATCTAACATTGTAAATATTGTTCTTGTAGTGATTATATTCTTTTGGGAAAGACACTATGTAAATATTGGAACATTTATTTATATTATTCCATATGGGTTCGTTGTAGATCTGGGTGGAAGATTATATCACATGTTGTTTAAGGTTCAGACACTTCCGGTACAGATTGCAGGTGCAGCAATCGGTTGTTTCCTGCTTTATATGGGGGTTGCAATGTACATTACGGCGGATGTCGGACTAGATCCGTTTACCGGATTTGTAATGACAATCAGAGACAAGGTGAACAAACAGTTCCGTGTAGTAAAAGTATGTTTTGACATCTGTTGTATTGTGCTTGGATTTGTGCTTGGAGGAAAGCTTGGAATCATTACGATTCTGACAGCATTGGCGGCAGGACCGGTCATTCAGTTTTTAGCTGAGATTGTTCAAAAACAAATGGAAAAGACAGGACTATTCAGCCAAAGACGATAAAAGAGAGGTGAATAGTGTGTGGGATATAAGACTTTATATGATGCACTTCCATTTTTAAAAGACATTGATAAAAAACGTCAGGAACAGTTTAAAGAATATTTCAGGACGGCGCCACTTTGGGTGATGGATTCATTTCATATAGAAGAGATGGATAAGGGTGTGATATTCGTACGCGAAAATGCACCTGTAGAAAATATTTATTTCATCGGAAAAGGAATTATCGAAGCCATTGACTATAGAGTGCATGGAGTAGCGTATGAGTTTATGCGGTTCGATAATGTGTATGCAATGGGTGGGATGGAGTACATCATGGATATGAAGACTTATAGGACAACGCTTAGAACAGTGACAAGATGTACCGTTGTAAAAATGTCGAGAGCAAATTTTGAAAAATGGATGAGTGCGGATATTCATGCATTAAAACAGGAGGCAAAGCAAGTTGCAAACTATCTTCTGGAGGAGGGAAGAAAAGGGCGGACTTTATTATTTCTTCAAGGGGCGGACAGACTTTCGATGCTTCTCGTGGAACGAATTTGAGCGTTACGCAAAAAATGGTCTTCTGCAAGGTCCGAGGTGGTCAGCAGGGATTAATCTAACTCAACAGGGCTTTGCTTAAAAACGATCAATCGATCAGTAAAAAGCTATCAGAACAAGGATTGATAACTAAAGAAGGAAATAAAATTTTGGTCGATCAATCACAGTATGAACGTTTAAAAGAAATCATTTCCAAAATCGTAACTTTGGAATAAAAGGGAAAAGAGGTAAAAAGATGAATAAAGTATATGAAAAATTGATGATATGCGTGGAGAGTATTCGAAAAAGAATTGATTTTCAGCCGGAGGTTGCATTGATCTTGGGGTCAGGTCTTGGAGATTACGCAGATGAGATTCAGATTGAGCAGACGATCAACTATACGGAAATCGAAGGATTTCCAACTTCAACAGTAGCAGGTCATAAAGGAAGATTTGTATTTGGTTATGTGAATGAAGTACCAGTTGTGATCATGCAGGGAAGAGTACATTTTTATGAGGGATATCCGATGTCAGATGTAGTGCTTCCAACAAGACTGATGGGAATGCTCGGAGCAAAAAAATTAATCCTGACCAATGCAGCAGGTGGTGCAAACTTTGATTTTAAACCGGGAGATTTTATGATCATCAATGACCATATTACAATTGCAATACCAAGCCCTCTGATCGGTGAAAATATAGATGAACTCGGCGTAAGATTTCCAGATATGAGCGAGGTATACAGCCAGCGTATGCGTAAAATCATCAAAGATACAGCAGAAAAAATGGGAATCAAAATGCAGGAAGGTGTATATATGCAGTTTACAGGACCAGCATATGAGACACCAGCAGAGGTTCGTCTTGCAAGAACACTCGGCGGAGATGCTGTTGGTATGAGTACGGCATGTGAAGCGATGGCTGCACATCATATGGGAATGGAGGTATGTGGAATTTCATGTATTACAAATCTTGCAGCGGGAATGTCGACAGAAAAATTAGATCACAAAGAAGTACAGGAGACGGCAGACCGTGTAGCGAAACAGTTTAAAGAACTGATTACAGGAATTGTAACAAACATCTAAAGAGTTTCCGTAAAGGAAGGGGAAAAGAAAATGAATAAGTTATCAAAAAGATTAGGTGCTATGGCGATGGTTCTGACAATGACAGCATCTTATGTACCGGCAGTATTTGCAGAAGATGCAGGAACACAGGAGCCAGATTACACTGGATGGGACACAATAAAAGTATTTGAGACGACAGATGTACATGGATACATTACAGATGTCTCCAGTTACAAAGAGGATACGTTTGAATATCGTCTTGCATATTTTTCAAAAATTGTAAACGATGCACGCAATAACGATGCGTATGAGGACGTACTGCTTTTGGATACCGGTGATATCTATCAAGGTACGCCACATTCTAATCTGACTTATGGTGCAGCAATGCGTGCAGCATATGATCAGATGGACTATGATGCGGTAGGACTTGGAAACCATGAGTTTGACTGGGATGTAAAAACATATGCGACAGATGCAAAAGGAACCATGGCTCCATATGAGATTGGTTCTTACAAGGGGGATTCGGATATTCCTGTTCTTATGAGTAACCTGTACTATAAAGACAGTGGTGAACGTGTAGAATTCACACAGGATTATACGATCGTAGACAAAGGAGATTACAAGGTCGGAATCGTCGGCTGGGCAGATGACTACTCAGCAGATATCAAGGCTTCTCAGATTGCACCATATACAATCGATGACAATCGGGAAAAATTAAAGGAACTTTGCGGAAGAAGTAGATAAGAAAGCCGATATTGTGGTTATTCTTGCACATTCTGATCCAAAATCGATTGCAGAAGAGATGGATCCGGAAGTCGTTGATCTTGTGGCAGGGGGACATACACATAAAAATGTAAATGGAACTGCTGATAACGGTATCGACTATATGCAGGGAAATTGCTATGCATATGGATATTCTACAGCAGAGATTAAAGTGAATCCTGAGACAAAAGACGTAGAAGTGACAACACCGGAATTCAAGGACATTTCTCCAAAAGGCGGAGATCATTCTTACTTATATTACAACAATGGAAATAATACACAATTAGATCCGGAAGTTACAAAGATCAGTCAGGCGGCATGGGATGCAGTAAAAGGTGAGATGTACGAAGTACTCGGAACAGTTGACCAAAGCATTACAAAAGACTTTATCGATGAGACGAACGGGACATCTTCTATCGCAGGTAACTGGCTTGCAGATATGATGCTTGCAGCGACAAAAGATCAGAACACAGTGGCAGCATTTGCAAACAGAGGTGGAATCCGTGCAAACCTTGAGATGGCAGAAGGAGCGTCAAGCCGTGATATTACGGTGGCAGATATTTACACAATCTCACCATTTGGAAACCGCATTTTGACATTTGCGATTACCGGACAACAGATGGGACAGCAGCTGGAGCGTGCTTTGATTGGATTAAATCCGGAAATTGATTCTACTGTGGCATATCAGGCTTCGAATTTGGGAGATCAGTTTGCAGGTATCACAGCAACATATAAAGTTGTAGACGGTGGAATCAAAGTATTATCCATCATGACAGATGACGGTCAGATGATTGATGTCAACGACACAACAAAGACATACAACGTATGTGTAAATGAATACTGTGCAACACTGGACGGTTCTGTATTTAAAGGAATGACACCGCTTGTACCGATGGATGAAGCTCCGGTAGATAATTTAAGTACGATTGCGGCATTGAGAGAACACCGTGATACAAAAGGATTGAACATTGAGTTAGATACAACTGTTCATACATTGACATTACAGAACAAGATTCAGCAGTGGAAAGATGCACTTGGAAGTTATGACAAGGCTTCTTTGACAGAGGCAGATCGAACAGAGATTCAAAATATTTTAGATCAGGTAAACTATATTTTATCTTCAGGTGATTTGGCAACAGAAGAAAAGACAGAACTTCAGAACGTGAAAGCAATCGCAGAAGAACTTCTGAAGACAACAGATTCCAAACCAGAAGAAAAACCGGACACAACACCGGCTCCGAAACCAATTACACCGCCAAAAAGGAGTCCAAAAACAGGCGATACAGCAAGTACAATGCCATGGGTAGTGTTAGTTATTGCTGGCGGCGCAGGTGTGGCAGCTATAGAGCTTTCTGCTAGAAAAAAAGAGAATAGAGGATAGATTTAACTGGAACTTTGCAAAAGTATGGTAGAAAAGAAATAACAACTGTAGCAAAATAGTACAATGTAACAATTTAATTGAGACGAGGAGGATTTTTATGAAACAAGGTAGAAAAATCAGTATCGTGTCACGAATGTTTGCAGTGCTTCTTGCAGTTATGATGGTATGTAGCAACATCAGTCTTCCTTCAAAAGCGGCAGAGACAGTTCAGACAATCGCAGCATGGGAATACAAGGACAAGGATTCCGCGCCTTCCAGCCTTCCGGCAGGTGCGACATCAGGAAGTGGACAGCTTAATGTCACAGGAGCAACTTATACCGGATATTCGTCAAAAAGCCTGGCGGCGAATAACTGGGAAGAAGAAGGTTATTGGACCATTTCCGAAATCAATGCAGAAAAGTATGAAAATTTAACATTTTCGGCTTCGCTTCGTTCCTCAAATACAGGAGCAAAAAATTTCCAATTGGAATATTCTTTGGATAAAGGACAGAGTTGGACAGTCGTTGACGGCGGAGCGGTAGAAATTACAAGTACCAATTTGACACAATTATACAAAGATGTGAAACTTCCGGCAGAGCTTTCCGGACAGAATTTTGCACTTCGTGTAAAAAAAGTTGGGACAACAAGTGTGAACGGCGGTACAGTTGCACCGACCGGAGCAAGCAATATTAACCATATTGTGATTAAAGGAACAACGACAGAAGATGGCGGAGAAACGACCGAGACTTGTGCCGAGGTTGAGGCATCCGTAGAACCTGGCAAGGTGGCAGCCGGAACAGAGGTCACATTATCCTGCCAGACCGAGGGGGCAGAAATTTACTACAAAGTAAATGATGCACAGGAATTTACAAAATATGATGCAGCAATCACGATTACAGAAAATACAACAATCACTGCATATTCACAAAAAGAAGGATTCAATAACAGTGAACAGAAAGTATTTTCGTATACAGTGGAAGAAGAGCCGGCTCCGGAGCCAGAACCGGATCCATCAGAAGGACAAAGACTCACAGAGTTAAAAGACGGCGATGTGTTTGTAATGTACAATCCGGCAAACAAAAAAGTAATGTCAGCTTCCGCAAGTGGAACAAGGCTGGCAGCATTGGATGGACAACCATCGGAAGAAGATGTTTTAGATGCACCGGAAGGCTCAGCAGTTTTGAAAGCATCATTAGATGAAAAGACAGGATATTACACACTTACTGCACAAGGCAAATACCTCACAACTGGAAAAAGTGGTGGAAGCCTTACGTTAGAAGAAAAAGAAAGTGATTATAGTCTGTGGGAAGTAGAAAAAGCAGACGAAAATGGCGGATTCTTTTTAAGAAGTGTCAATGCAGAGTATGGTGGAAAGAAAAATCAATACATAGAATACTATAGTACGTTTACAACATTCGGAAAGAAAGAAGGTTCCTCAGCAGACGCGTACTTGATGTATTTCTATCCGGCAAAAGAAGGTGTTCAGGTAGAGACAGATACTGTTCTGAATGTGGCACAGTGGGCAGGAAATGCCAACTACGAAGAAGCTGGTGTGCAGACAAGCATTGCAGGGGATTTGTATAAGACAAATGACATGTTGGATACCGATGCAAATTATATAGCAGTTGTGTCCGGCAAAGAAGTACTCCCATACACAAAAGCAACGAGCTCTAACACGGATTCTACTTCTTACTATATGGGCGGTACCGGATTAGGATCAGGGAACAATGATTACCTGCAATTTGCATTATCTTCAAAAGGATACGGAGCGATGGAACTTTCATTCCGTCTTCGCTCAAGCAAGACAGGGGCAGGCTCTTATCAGCTTCAGTACTCTGTAGATGGAACAAAATTTGAGGATTTTACAACCGGTTCTTATTCTTACAAATATACAAGCTATGGCTCAGATGGAAAACCGTATGAAGTAAGTAAATCGGGAGATGTCAAAGACGGGATTGCAAAGACAAGCTATGCTCCGGGGGAATACATTAACTTTAAATTTGATGTTCCGGAAGGAGCAGAACATGCGGAGAAATTATATGTTCGTCTTGTAGCAGGAACAGAGCGTGCAGATGGAAAAGAAGGAACACCAGATAAAAGAGGAACACTTCGTATAGATTCGGTAGTGCTTACCGGAAGTCCGGTCATTGCGGATGATATCTGCGGTTATGTAAAAGCAGATCCGGCATCCGGAGAAGCGGCAACGGGAACCGAGATCACACTGACAAGTGCGACAGAAGGTGCGGCTATTTATTATTCAATAGATGGCGGAGAGTACAAAGTATACGATGATGCCAACAAACCTGTCTTAGAAAAGCTTCCTGCAAATATGCGGGCATATGCATCAAAAGATGGTGTGTCAGACAGTATTAAGACAATTTACAAATATACAAGCGGCAAGGTGAAAAACGTAGAGGCAACACCAAATGGCGGCGCAGTTATGAAAAACACAGAAGTCACTTTGAAATGTGCAACAGAAGGTGCAACTATTTTATATTCTACTGACGATGGACAGAATTGGACAGAGTACACAGAAAAAAATTGTGTTGTCAGAACTTCCAATGACGTTCAAAGTAAAAGCAGTCAAAGAAGGATATGAAGACAGCAACATTGTTACACTTTCTTACACAGAGAGAACAAGTGAAAAATATAATCTTTATTTTGGACAGCTTCATTCCCACACAAGCTATTCCGATGGTGCGGGAACTGCACAGCAGGCATATGAACATGCTTCAGGGGTGGAAAATCTTGATTTCCTTGCACTGACAGATCACTCGAACTCGTTTGACAACGCAGACAGTGCATCTATTACAGACGGTTCTATGAGTGAGGAATGGACAGAAGGACATGAGCTTGCTCAAAAGTATACAACTGACGATTTTGTAGGTTTGTTTGGATATGAGATGACATGGTCAAACGGTCTTGGACATATGAACACTTTCAATACAGAAGGGTTCCAGAGCAGGACACAGACAGAATTCTCAACATACAGCACAGCCTTGCAGAACTACTATGCAGCGTTAAAGACAGCACCACAGTCAATTTCACAGTTCAATCACCAGGAACGACATTTGGTGATTTCAGTGATTTTGCTCACTACGATGAAGAAATTGACAAGCTGATCACAACAATTGAAGTTGGAAATGGAGAAGGAGCAATCGGAAGTTCCGGATATTTCCCATCTTACGAGTACTATCAGAGAGCACTTGATAAAGGATGGCATGTAGCTCCTACAAACAATCAGGACAACCACAAAGGACTTTGGGGAGATGCCAACACAGCACGAAGTGTTGTATTAGCGGATAGCCTCACACAGGAAAATATCTATGATGCAATGCGCAACTATCGTGTGTATGCAACTGAAGATAATGACTTAAACATTTATTACACATTAGATGGTTATGAGATGGGCTCTATTTTGTCAGAAGGACAGGTAGGAGACACCGTTACTTTAAAAGCAGAATTAAGTGATAAGACTGATGATTCTATCGGAAAAGTTCAAGTCATTACAAATGGCGGACTTGTACTGAAAGAAGAGACTGTTGCAGCCAATACAGATACAGTAGAATTCCAGATAGATAATAACTATTCATATTACTATTTGAAAATCACAGAGACTGACGGTGATATAGCAGTGACGGCTCCGGTATGGGTAGGAGAAGTGGAAGCAGCAGGAATCAACGGAATCTCTACAACCGAAGTACTTCCGGTAAAAGGAGAGGCATTGCCTGTCACATTGGATTTATACAACAATGAAAATACAGATATGACAATCAACTCAATTACATTTTCCGTAGATGGAGAAAATGTACATGAAGTTGATTTGGAGAAAAATAACCTGACAAAAGTAGATTCGATGGGAACAGCATCTTACACATTTGATTATACTTATGACAAAGTAGGAAACATGGAACTAAATGTCACAGTGAATGCAACACTCAACGGGGTAGAGAAAGTTTATAGCAGCGTTTTGAAGCTTACATATGTAACGCCGGAGATGGTAACAAAAGTAATCATTGACGGTACACATTACAATGACTATGTGACAGGATACTATGGTGGAAATGTCGGAAACTTTACAAAGATTGCGGGAGACAAGAATGTAAAAGTTGAGGTTGTGAAAGATGAGATCACACCAGAAATGTTAGAAGACTGTGCATTGCTTGTTGTCTCAGCACCGGCAAAGAAAACAGGAACAGCAAATGCCGGAGATTACAAACCTTCGCATTTCAGTGATGAATTTATTAACATGGTAAAAGACTACACAGATAAAGGCGGCACATTAATCGCATGCGGAATTGCAGATTATCAGGATACAACAAGCGGCCAGACAGCAACAGAGATGAACAAGCTCTTAAAAGCAGTCGGGGCAACAACAACCCTGAACAGTGATGAAGCATATGACGAGACAAATAACGGCGGTCAGCCATACCGCTTATATCTGAAAAACTACAACAAAGATTCAAAATATTTAGAAGGTGCAGTAGAAGATCAGGAATACAGTGCATACAGCGGATGTACGGTAAACCTTGACAAAGATGCAGTTGCAGCCGGAAAAGCAGAGGCACTGATTACAGGATATGACACAACATATTCTATTGACTGCAAAGATAAAAACGGAAATCCGGTATCAGGTAGTCCGGTTGTAGTAGAAAAAGGAGATATGGTGGCGCTTGCACATGAGACGCTTGATAGCGGTGCAAATGTATTTGTGGCAGGAACTGTATTTATCTCTGACTTTGAAGTGAAGGCGGAGCAGGATAATATTTGGGATCTGCCATACCTCAACAAGACAATTGTAGAGAATATTTTGGATGAAGTGACAGTAGAGCTTGAGACGACACCGATTGAGACAGTGCGTAAAGAAGGAAAAATGGGTGATGTATTTGCAATCGAAGGCTATGTGACAGCAGGTACGAGCAATGAAAATAACAAATTCTTTGATGCTATTTACGTGCAGGACGACACTGCCGGAATTACCGTATTCCCATATGCACAGACGGGTCTGGAAATCGGAACAAAAATCAGAATTACCGGATATGTAGACGCATATCAGGGAGATAAAGAAATCCAGATCATTAAAAGCGAGATCATTCCAGATGATACCCATGTGTATGATCCGGAAAAACTATCTGCAAAAGATGCGATGAATTATGAAGAGAACGGAGGAAAGCTTGTTCAGATCAGTGGAAAGGTAACAGATGTAGTTTACAGTGCAGATGGAACCGGAGTATCACAGTTCTGGATTGAGGATGGAAGCGGAGAAAAAGGAAATGTCTTTATTGACGGTTATATTACTTCCGGAACAACCGGAAAGAATGAACTGGCATCTTTCGTGAAAAAAGGAGCAACCGTTTCGGCAGTAGGACTTGTATATGCACATCCGGAAGGAGAGTCAGACATTCCGGTCACATGCTTAAGAGTCCGTAACTGTGATGAGATTAAACAAGAACAGACTGGCGTGACAGTTGATAAGAATGCGCTTTTGGAAGAAATAGAAAAACTTCCTGCAAAATCACAGAGCAGTTATACAGAAGAAAGCTGGAACAACTATGCTACGGCATTGAAAGAGGCACAACGTGTATATGCAGATGAAAATGCAACACAGGCAGAAGTAGATGCAGCAGTAAAAGCACTTCAGGATGCGAAAAAGGCACTTTGTAGAAAAGAGTAATAATGGCAATGGCGGTAATAACAACAATGATGGTAATACCGGAAACGGTGGAAATGCCGGAAGCGGCAAGTCAAAATGGAAACGGCAAGAAACCTCAAAATAACAGCAATAAAAGGGGCTCAGACCGGCGATCAACAACCTGTTACAATGTATCTGGTTCTGATTGCAGCCTCAGTGATCGCAGTGTCA
>ENA-OQAB01000221-OQAB01000221.1-human-gut-metagenome-genome-assembly--contig:-NODE-221-length-32573-cov-8.380078_pt1 | contig 32573 bp, 24 predicted proteins | sample MGYA00242490_ERZ504517 | MGnify/ENA primary metagenome ERZ504517 (study PRJEB26092, sample SAMD00036298) | human gut metagenome | host: Homo sapiens | study: EMG produced TPA metagenomics assembly of...
TCTGGAGATGAACGGTATAAATATGCGTGAAACAGAATGATATCATCTAGCGGTACTTCGTACCGTTAAAAATGGAATAGCAGTTCCGCAGTAGCGGAACTGGCATTCCGTTTAAGCATAATTTGCACTCGCGGGACAGTGGTGTGTAAACAGTAACTCTCAGACTCATCTGCACTCTCTTTCAGCAGCTCATATCCTTGACTAACATCTTGCAAAATATTATAATTATATCAACATATCAAGGAGGTGCGGCAATATGAGTAATGCACTACCAATTGAAGATTTAAGTAAAACTTACCTGGAACATTCTATGGTTATCAATAACTTTGTTATCAAGATCGGCAGCCAAATCAAAGACAGCTTATGTCGTGTCTTTGGTGATGGTGTTCAGTATGAATGGCGTGAAAATGATGATAAAGTAATCATTCCTGACGTATCAATCATCTGTAACCTGAGAGACCGTAAGAACATTTCTTTCACTGGCATTCCCCGCTTTGTGATGGAAGTTTTGTCCAATGCCACAGAAGAATATGATCGACATGAAAAGATGGATATTTATTGCAAGGTCGGTGTCTCTGAGTATTGGATCGTTGACTGGAGAAAAAAATCTGTAGAGATTTATCTCTTCGATTTCAAAGAAGATGGCACTGGTTATCCGTATCTTTATAAGACTGTCACAGCCCAGAATAAAGAAGATTTACATCTGGTTATGTTTCCGAATCTGAAGATAACCTTTGACGAGCTGTTCGACATTGGTGAATATTAACACTACAAAGAGTAGGTGCTGTTGCATATTGATTTCATGATCTGCATATGCTATAATGCCAGTAGGCAAAAAAGATATGACTATGTTCCATGTGAACAAAGAACGAGCCCCCGGATGTACCGCTAATACATTCGAGGGCTCTTCTCTTTTTATTTCAGTGGTTGAGCATCCACCAGACTATTTGTTGTCCTTGTTGTGTCTGTCTAACCATTTGCAGATGAGATGGCAAGTCACACCTGCCGCAACAGTCACAAAAAAAGATATGACTATTTCCATATGTTCACCTCCTCCCGTTGCCGGGTATCGGTTGGACAACACTGTAAGTATATCATATCTCTTGTTATTCTGGAAGTACAAACAGTTCTTAGAAATTACCAAGCTTCAAGAAATTTTTTATTTTTAAGCAATAAAAAAAGCTGATGACGGGAATTGAACCCGTACTCATACCCCTAGAATGCCGTAAAGTCAAGGCTTTCCAGACTTTTAGTTTGAGTAACTTTGAGTAACACTTACTCAAATCCACCATTTTAATTTAAAATAAGAAAGGAAATTCAGTGCATCCGCTACTTCCAGTTATAATATAATCTCATTCCATGAGTGGATTTATATTATCATTGGAATTTCTGGGAGGGTAAAATTTTCTTCCTCCTTTTACTATGCCCCTGTCTTTCACACTTCTGAGGTAACCCAGTGCTTGAACTCTTTTGCTGATGGAAGCTTGCTACTGAGGATGAGGGAGTATAGGCCGGATTCGTTAATTACCGTCATTCCTCTATTCGGAATTTCTAAGATCGTGATTTCCGACTTTAGAGCACATTCCCATTTTGGGAATCTGTCACTTTTTTTGCATATTGCACTTTCATTTTGCATATGCTATAATGCCAGTAGGCGAAAAGAAATGATGAGTCCATGTAGACAAAAAGAATGAAGCCCTCAGTAGTGCGAATACTGGGGGCTTCTTCTTGTTTATTTATAGCGGACAAGTAACCGCTAGGCTAGTGTTGCCCTACTTGTCGCCCTCTAACCATTTGCAAACATAATAGGCGGCTATGCTTGCCATGCAGGAGACAATAAAAGAAATGATGATTTCCATATAGACTCACCTCCTCCCGTTGCCAGGTATCGGTTGGACAACACTGTAAGTATAACATATTCCTTGTGATTTCAAAAGCACAAACAGTTCTTAAAAGTTTATAAAATAATACTGGGGTTATTCGAGTATATCATCCTAGAATCATCCGCCCTGTTCCAGATAAGTATTTTATGAAACTTACGCTTCTCTTCTCTCCGATTACAACGTAGACCCCAAAATGACAATCGAACAGATGGGACATACAAATATTTCCTGTACACAAGGACATTATTTCAGAAATAGAAAGAGTCTCAGTACAAAAACTGCAATTCTGAGCAGTATCCCGGAACTGCAAATTGCACAAAAAAATAATCAGAACCTATGTCCTGATTATCTTGAGTAACTTTTTGAGTAACTTTGATTTACTGACACCTCACAAACCCAGTAAATAAGCCATTCTTAGCAAGCTGATGACGGGAATTGAACCCGTGACCCCTTCCTTACCAAGGAAGTGCTCTACCTCTGAGCCACATCAGCATTGTGTCGGATTTACCGCTCACATTTAAATATACTACCAGAACTTGTTTGTATTGTCAATCCCTATTTTTAACTTTTTGATTTTTATTTTTGGGTTTTATACAGATATCTTTCTATTTTTGATATTGCTCCAACTGCTCTCTGATCTTGGTTCGGATACGCTGTAATGCATTATCTATGGATTTGGGTGTTTTTCCCATGATCCAGGCAATCTCTCCGTATCCGTTTCCTGCCAGATAATATTCAAGAACCTGGTTCTCCATTGGACTTAACGTTGCTGTTATCTCCTGCTCCAGATCCTGGACATTCTCTTGGTCAATAATGATAGACTCCGGGTTCTCTCCCCAGTTATCTCCAAGATGTTCTTCATTTTCCCCATCCTGTTCGCTGAGGGAAATATAGGAATTCAGCGGCTGGTGCTTCTGCCTGTTGGAACTCTGGATGGCGTTGTAGATCTGTCTGTCCACACATATACTGGCAAAGGTCTGGAATGCAGCATCCCTGTCCGGCTGGTAATCGCGGACTGCCTTAAACAGTCCGATCATGCCTTCCTGTATCAGGTCATCGTTCTCCCCGCCTATCAGGAACATGGTCCTTGCTTTCTTGCGGACCATGTTCTTGTATTTTTCCATCAGATAGTCGAGGATTTCTGATTCCCCGTTTTTGAAACGGGAAATTAATTCTTCATCTTTAATTCCGTCATACTGTTTCATCAATTTAACCCCTCCGTTTTCTGAAAATCTCTATCATTCGCCCAGAGGGCTTCTTATAGCATAACAATATTGTGGAATAATTTTCTGCTGCAAAAATTCCTCTTAATAATCGCTGCACATCCTCACGAAGCCTTTATCTCAGACTGAGATAAACTTATTTCTTCTGCAGTCTCTGACGTACAATCTCATATCCAAGTACTCCGGCTGCCACAGATGCATTGAGGGAATCAATGTCACCCTTCATAGGAATAGATGCCACGAAATCACACTTCTCACGGATCAGTCTGCTTACACCTTCACCTTCATTGCCGATCACTACGCCGATCGGACCTGTCAGGTTAAGATTGTACATGGTTTCACCGCCCATATCCGCACATACAAACCACATGCCCTGTTCTTTCAGTTCATAGATGGTATGTCCCAGATTGGTAACCTTTGCAACAGGTGTATAGTTTAATGCACCTGCTGAAGTCTTGGCAACTGTGGAAGTCAGTCCAACTGCTCTTCTCTTGGGAATAATCACCCCATGTGCACCTGCAAGATTTGCTGTACGGATGATCGCACCAAGATTATGAGGATCCTCAATATTATCCAGGATAAAGATAAAGGGATCTTCTCCTTTTTCCTTTGCCTTCGCAAGAATATCTTCTACACTTGCATATTCATAGGCTGCCACCTGAGCAATTACGCCCTGATGTGCGCCTGTCTCGCTTAACTGATCCAGACGTTCTTTTGCTACATAATTGATAATCGTATCTTTTTTTCTTGCCTCTCTGGCAATAGTGCGGACCGGTCCGTCCTGGCATCCGTCCAGGATAAAAAGCTTATCTACACATTTGCCGGAACGAAAGGCTTCCAGAACCGCATTGCGTCCTTCTATCTGTTCACTCATATCTTATCCTCTCCGATCCCTGCACGGACCAGTTCTATGATCCTGCTGAAATCATCTTTTAAATATAAATAGCCCATCAGAGCTTCAAACCCTGTTGCCCTGCGGTAGTCTGCCATGGTTGCATGTTTGGCCATTGTAGGAGAATGAGCATTCCTTCCTCTTCTGTAAACGCTGTGTTCCTCCTCTGTGAGCATGGGTTCAATCACTTCCATCATGGAAGACTGGGTTCCTGCCTTAACCAGACTGCTGGCTTTTCTGTGAAGCTGGTTTACCGGACAGTTGCCTTTTTTTACAAGGATCGTGCGGATCACCAGTTCATAGACGCCATCTCCGATATACGCCAATGTCAGCGGAGAATAGGTTCGCAAGTCTTTATCTTCCAAACGAAATACCTGATTAAGCAAACCTTTCAAACTACTCAAATTCTCTTCATTAAGTCCGTTTGTTTCACTCATATCATTTAAGCTCGTTTCCATTTTACTCCCTCGCGGGTATCCTTAAGGATGATTCCCTTAGCCAGAAGCTCATCTCTGATCTCATCTGCTCTTGCGAAATTCTTTGCTTTTCTTGCTTCCTGACGCTCTGCGATCAGGTCTTCGATTTCTTTATCAAGGATTTCTTCTGTTTTCACAGCATTCAGACCAAGTACATCGCATAATTTCACCATTGTGTCAAGAAGTGCTCCTGCAAATTCTGCGGAACTTGCCTCTGATACATTTGTATTTGCAAATTTAACCAGTTCAAAAATTGCTGCCAGTGCATCTGCTGTGTTGAAATCATCATCCATAGCTTCTTCAAATTTCTTTACGAATTCCTGTGCCTGTGCAAGCAGTTCTTTCTCTGCATCTGTTGCAGTTTCTGTCTGTGCTGCTGCTTTTCTGTCCTTTAAGTTTGCTGCTGCATCTGTGATACGTTCTAATGCATTCTTTGCAGCTTCCATCAGATCTGCGCTGAAATTCAGCGGACTTCTGTAATGTGCGTTCAGCATGAAGAAACGAAGCACCTGCAGGTCATACTGTTCACTGATTTCACGAACAGTACGGAAGTTTCCAAGAGACTTGGACATTTTTCTGTTATCAATATTTAAGAATGCATTGTGCATCCAATATTTTGCAAAGATTTTGTCGTTGCAGCATTCACTCTGTGCGATCTCGTTCTCATGGTGAGGAAAGATCAGGTCTTCTCCGCCTGCATGGATATCAATCTCATCACCAAGGTATTTTTTCGCCATAACAGAACACTCAATATGCCATCCCGGACGTCCGTCACACCATGGTGAAGGCCAGAATGGTTCTCCCTCTTTCTTCGGTTTCCAGAGAACAAAATCCAGTGGATCTTCTTTCTGGTCTTCACCGGATACCTGCAGAGAACGGAAGCCGGACTGCAGATCATCCAGGTTCTTGTGCGAAAGTTTGCCATATTCTTTGAACTTCTTAACTCTGAAATAAACAGTACCGTCTGCTGCCGGATAAGCATATCCCTTATCAACCAGAGTCTGGATCATACTAATCATTCCGTCGATTTCCTGTGTTGCCTGCGGATTAGTTGTGGCAGGCTTCACATTCATGCCGTCCATATCTTTTCTGCATTCAGCAATATAGCGCTCGGAAATCTCCTGCGCACTTACACCTTCTTCGATAGCCTTCTTAATGATCTTGTCATCAACGTCTGTAAAGTTGGATACAAAATTCACTTCGTAGCCTTTGTATTCCATATATCGGCGTACGGTATCGAAAATGATCATCGGACGTGCATTTCCGATATGGATCAGGTTGTATACAGTCGGACCGCAGACATACATACGAACTTTTCCCTCTTCGAGAGGTACGAATTCTTCTTTTCTACGTGTCAGTGTGTTAAAAAGTTTCATGTTCTATTCCTCCAGTTTTCTCTATCATTAACTCTCTTTTCTTTCATTAAGAAGACAGATTGCCTGAGACGCAATTCCTTCTTCTCTTCCCGTAAATCCCAGTTTTTCCTCTGTAGTGGCCTTAATGTTCAGCTGAGACTCATTGATTCCCATTGCTTTCGCCATATTGGCTCTCATCTGTGGAATATGAGGTGCCATCTTTGGTTTCTGTGCAATGATCGTTGCATCTATATTTCCGATCTCATAGTGGTGTTCTCTCAAAAGCTTCGTCACATGCTCCAGCAGCAGAATACTGGAAATCCCTTTATATGCAGGGTCTGTATCAGGAAAATGTTTTCCGATATCGCCCAGTGCTGCTGCTCCCAGAAGTGCATCCATAACTGCATGGATCAGTACATCTGCATCTGAATGTCCCAGGAGGCCTTTCTCCCAGTCTATCTTCACACCACCCAGGATCAGATCTCTGCCTTCGGTCAGCCTGTGTACATCATATCCCATTCCAACACGCATCATATTATTCTCCTCTGATTTCCAGCATTTTGCTGATTCTCAATAAACTTAATCTTCTCCTTGTATAAGGAGCAAGTCGGAGGCTTGGCAGAACAGCTGCTTCATCAAGTCCGATATCATAGACTGTCTTCGCACATCCTGCTTTCTCCAGCAGATGAAACATATCCTGCTCATTGGGAAGTTCGTCAATGATCTCTGCGATCCCATCCAGACACTCTTCCAGATGTTTCGGAGAAATGGACTCCAGCAGTTCCGGCTCATTTTCTTTCTTTATCTCCTCCAGAACCCCTTTCTTTCCGAAGGTTTCTTTCAGAAGCTCCTCGTCCTCATTCTCATAGGGTTTTGCGTGACATCGTCCCTGTGTGATGGCTGCAGCGATACGCTTGTATTCTTCCAGTACAAGAAGTGCTGCTACAGAAACCTTCTCTCCGTGGAGTGCATCCAGCGGACCATTGATCACTTCCATATCCCACAGATGTGTGACCTGGTGCTCTGCACAGGACGCAGGCCTTGAATTACCAATCATCTGCATTGCAAGTCCGGAAAGAATCAATGCATACATAAGCTGTTCGCATTCATCTTCCTCTCCCTCTGTAATATCCTGAATCGAAGATTTCACAGTTTTTAACGCTTTCTCTTCCAGCTTTACAGTTTCGCGGCAAAAATACTCTCCGGTGACCAGGTTCGCGATCTTCCAGTCTGCAAGACAGATGTATTTCGCCATCAGGTCTGAAATCCCGGCTGCAGTCAGGCGCTGTGGTGCTTTTGAAAAAATATCTGTATCTGCATATACACAGATCGGAGCTACTGAAGGCACAGTCTTCTTTACTCCATCCAGGGTCATTGCTGCTACTGTTGTTACAAATCCATCTCCACTTGCTGCGGTAGGCACTGAAATGAAAGGTACTTTGTAATTATGTGCAATATAACGGCTGATATCATGGATCGTGCCTGCTCCTACTGCAAGGATCAGGTCAATGTCCTCTTCCATGTTGTTCTCCACAATTTTTATTGCATGCCGGTCTGCCTGAAGTCCCTCTGCATCCAGAACAAGTACCTGACACCTGTCATAGATATCCTCCATAAGTTCTTCTGTTGCTGCATAGGTATTGGTATCGCAGATGACCAGCGGGGATATGTACTCTCTGAGCATTCCCTCTGACATCTCTTCTTCAAGCTTCTCTACAGCTCCGGCTTCTATCAAAATCTCTTTCACTGCAATCTGGTGTTCCCTGCCGCAGCTGCAAGGTCGGGCAAAATCGTCCGCATCAACTCGCATTTAAATTCTTCCTCCTGACTTTCCTGAATCAAGCGGATAAAATCATCCGTTTGACTATCTGCTCATAATTGAATAGTTGTTTCACAGCCTGATTCGGTTAAACTTTTTCTATAGGCATAGTTCGTTGGTATTATACATGATTTTCCTATAAAAATCAATCATTCCGCGCAGGTCTGGCGGCTACAGGTTCAAATAATTATATACAATCTTTGAAATATTCTGTATGTTCGTCACCGCCGTACTCTCCGGGCAGTTTTCAGACATCACACATAGGATATAAGTTGTCTTTTCGCCATAGACAATTGCGATATCGTGCTGATCCTGGTCTGTCTCGCCGGTCTTGTTGGCAGATTTTATTCCATCCGGAAGTCCCTGGGGGATTTTCCAGGTGTTTTCCTGATTTGACAGAAGATTTAACATTTCTTCTGACGCCTCTTTGCTGACACATTCCCCCTTGTAGATTTTTTCAAGCAGAGTGCCGCAATCTTTTACAGAAGTCATGTTTCTGCCACCCAGACTCTCCTGTGCGGATGCTGCAGGATGGAGGGTGTGCTGCACACTTGTCTCTGTATAGCCCTCTTTTTCCAGATATTTGTTAATATCCTCCGCACCTTTTTTGAAATCAAGGGAATCTGTCTGAAGCTTCACCAGTTCATTGCAGGATTCATTGTCACTGACTGTGATCATATTCCACAGCAGGTCATTTAATTTTACATCTACAGTTTTTGTATCTGCAGTATTTAATTTCTTTGCCTCATCTGCTTTTACCTGCTCCATGTCCTCATATGTCTTTGCCATTACAAAAGCTTTGATCAAACTTGCAGAATAAAGGGAAGTATCATTGATCAGGATTTCCTTTTCTTCATTAAGGTCTTTCACATAAACACTCCAGGTTCCCTGATATCCGGACAGCATCTTCTCAAGCTGAGGCTTCAGATTATCCATCCCAAGATCATCCATATTCACGATCTTTCCCGTATCATCCACAATAAAACCATCATCCGTCACTGTGCTTTTCTGAAGCAGGGCGCCATTTGTACCGCCAAAATAATAGCTTCCGTCAAAATTCATTTCATAACAGTCCATCTCAAGTGAATGGATACCTGGCTCGGTTACCAGTCTGCCATTTTCATCAAAATAATAATATCCATTCAGAGTAATCCCGTCTATTGCCAGATTGTCAATATACCTTACCTGCGGTGCTGCTGACAGACGCCCCAGATTGTTCACAAAGTAATATCCGTCAAATTTCTCTGCCTCCTGGGCATTCTGCGTATCAGCTTCCTCATCTGTCTTATCCCCAAACACTGCAACACCTTTCAGATGCTCCATATGAGGACTGCAGGCTTTGAATTTCCCATCTGTATCATGGTAATAATATCCGTCAAATACAGTTCCGTCTATCTCATAATCCTGAAAATAATGGATCTCCGCCTGGGTACTTCCGGCGCCATTCACATCCAGACAGTAAAATCCGTCACTCTTCATCATATATTTCCCGCTTCCGTCTCCCATGGGCTGAATCTGTGCCTGCCCGGTGACAGATGCAAGACTCTGCTGTGCAGCCATAACAGGAACCGGCAAAACCAGTGCCATGGAAATGGCTCCGGCCAGACTTCCGGCTATGATATAACTTTTAATATGATATTTCGCTGTTTGTCTATTTTTTCTCATGCAAAACTCCTTTTACGGTTTCTTTTCACATCCCATTCACAGTAAGCAAAGTATATATTGTTTTATTCAGGATAGCAAGATTTTTATCTTTTTTCCAGCAAAGACCAGAATCTCAGTATCAGTGTTCAGTTCTTTTCTCTTATCCTGTTCCAGAAGCTTCCCAGCTGTTCTTCCACAGTATTTAAAGTACAGTTTCCCCTGTCAGACCACTCAGCAGGAAACAGATTCCTGTAATCTTTCCCTGCAAATCTCTCGTCCAGCAGAAGTATGATCCCTGTGTCCTCCTGGGTTCTGATCACACGCCCGGCTGACTGCAGCACCTTATTCATCCCCGGATATCTGTATGCATAATCAAATCCATTCACACCCTTTTTATCATAATACTGCCTGAGGATCTCCCTTTCTGTTCCAATCTGAGGAAGACCAGTCCCTATGATGATTGCTCCGATCAGCTTCTCTCCCATCAGATCAATCCCCTCTGAAAAAATCCCGCCCATTACGCAAAATCCTACCAGCGTTCCCTCTGATGCAGAAAATTCCTCCAGAAATTCCTCTTTCTCCCTCTCATTCATTCCCGATGTCTGCGAAATACAGCGAACCCATTCCGCTGAAAACTCATTCTCATACACCTCCAGAACATCCTCCATAAATTTATAAGAAGGAAAGAATACCATATAATTTCCTTTTCTTGTCCATACAGTTCTGGCAATGTAAGATGCGATCCTGTGATATTCCTCATATCCTCTTCTGGTATACCTGCTGCTCACATCCCGTCCTGTGAGAATGCACCTGTTCTCCTGCCTGAAAGGAGAAGTCACATAAATCCCATAGTCATCCTTTCTGGTGCTTAAAAGTGTACGGTAATAATCCATGGGAAGCAGGGTCGCAGAAAAGAACACCGCACTTTTTCCCTTTTCCAGACATCTATGAATATTTGCTGCAGGATTTACACAGAAAAGCCGCAGGATCACCTTTCCCCCTTCTCCCATTTCTGCATAAACCACATAATTTTCATCCAGAAGTTCATCAATGTTCAGGAAATCTCTCACACAGAAGTAAAATTCCAGCAGCTGCTCCGGAAGTTCCTTTCCATGAAGTTCCTCCAGGAGCTTATCCATCTCCCCCATCACCTGAAGCATTCCCAGAGAAACTGCTCCGGGATTTGGCAGGATTTCGTACTCTGTACACTCCTTTTCCAGAATTCGAAGCTGTCTGTTCACTTTTTCCAGTGCTCGCACCAGACCTTTACTGTAATCCCCGGCCAGTCTCTTCGCCTCCAGTACATCCGCTCTGTCCACATGAGCACTGTACATTTCCCTTCCCCTGTCCACCAGATTGTGAGCTTCATCAATCAGAAAAATGTATTCTCCGGAAGTACCCTCCCCGAAAAATCTTTTCAGATAAACATTGGGATCAAATACATAATTATAATCACAGATCACAGCGTCCACCCAGACTGCCAGATCCAGGCACATTTCAAAGGGACACACCTGCCATTTCTTCGCATATTCCAGCAGAGTATCCCTGTCATAGCTGTCCTGCGTGGTCCACAGTTCAAAAACAGCATCATTCACTCTGTCCAGATGTCCTCTCGCCCACAGACAGTTCTCAGGATTGCATTCTGTTTTATCGCAGAAGCACAGCTTTTCCTTCGCGGTAATGGTTATCACTTTAAATTTCAGTCCATGCTCCTTTAATATGGAGAAAGCTTCTTCAGCCACAGTCCTGGTAATGGTCTTTGCTGTAAGATAGAAAATATTTTCCCCCAGCCCTGCACCAACTGCTCTCACTGCAGGAAAGATCGTGGACATGGTCTTTCCTACTCCTGTAGGTGCCTGGACAAAAATCTGTCTTTCTGTGGATATAGTGTGATATACACCGGATACGATTTTTCGCTGTCCCTCACGATATTCAAAAGGGAACTCCAGATCACTCATGGACGCATTCCGTTCTTTTTTCCATGCAAGCTGGTATGCGATCCATTTATGATACCTGTCCAAAAGATTCTGGTACCACAGTCTGAGTTCTTCCAGCGTATATTCTTCTCTGAAAAACTTAAGCTCCTCTGTGTCCAGATTCCCATATGTCATCTGCACTCCGATCTTCTCCGTTTTTTGCTCCTGTGCGTAGATCCAGGCATAACACATTGCCTGTGCACGGTGAACCTCCACAGGCTTTTCCAACTGACTGACATCTGCATAAACACCCTTAATTTCATCGATCCAGCACTGTCCATCCTCTGTGAAGATTCCGTCAGCTCTGCCCTCTACCTGGATACTTACATCTTCATATTCTGTTTTATATTTAAGAGAGACCTCCGCTCTGTAATGGCTTCCCATCCTGCCCTGTATTTTTCTGTGCAGTCTGCTGCCCTTCTGCATTGCTTCTCTGTCAGAAGATCCTCCCCGGTTGTCAAGATCCCCGCTTCTTAATATAAACTCCACCAGATTTCTGACGGAAATACGAACCACCGGCTTATCCATATCAAAACACCTCACGCAACAATAGCTACCAAATAGTTACCCAACATCGTCCGTTCATTATAACACAGAATTCATCATCATGTAAAAACTCCTGAATTGTCAAGCGGATATTCGCAATCCGCTTCGCTACTTGCTCATAACCGAATAACTGCTCCGCAGTTTATCAGAAGGAGCTTGCACTCCTCCTGATACAAGCAAGTCCCCACCCACTGCTTATTGCTTTTCGCAATTGAAGCAGTGGGTGGAGACTTATTTGATTCGGTTAAAAAGCCGCCAGAAATCTCTATGCTGATTTCTGACGGTCCATTATTTTATTTATCCTATGATTGGTAAACATCATATCCACAAATTACTCCGCTGTGAAGGAGCTCCTGCAATTCTCAATTAGATCTGGGTAATTACAAAGATATCATAAATTGCCTTTACCGCAGTCTCAAAATCTCTGTTCTCCACACCGATAATGATATTCAGCTCACTGGAGCCCTGATCGATCATCTTCACATTTACATTTGCATGAGCAAGTGCTGAGAAGATTCTTCCTGCTGTACCTCTGGTGGATTTCATACCACGTCCTACAACAGCGATCAGCGCAAGATCAGATTCCATTTCTACGAAATCCGGCTGTACTGCGCGATGGATTCCTGCGATTACCTGCTGCTCTTTCTCTTCGAATTCATCCTGATGTACATATACAGTCATTGTATCGATTCCTGATGGAACATGCTCAAAGCTGATTCCCTGATCTTCGAATACCTGAAGTACCTTACGTCCGAAACCAACCTCACTGTTCATCATGGATTTCTCAATATTGATAGAACAGAATCCCTTCTTACCTGCAATACCTGTGATTGTAAATTTCGGTTTCTTGCATGTGCTCTCAACAATAAAAGTACCCTTGTCTTCCGGTCTGTTTGTGTTTTTGATATTGATCGGAATTCCCTCTTTACGAACCGGGAAGATCGCATCTTCATGAAGAACAGTTGCACCCATATAAGAAAGCTCTCTGAGTTCTCTGTAGGTAATGCTCTCGATTACTTCCGGATTTTTAACAATACGTGGGTCTGTTACCAGGAAACCGGAAACATCTGTCCAGTTTTCATAGAGGTCTGCCTTAATAGCCTTTGCCACAAGAGAACCGGTTACATCAGAACCTCCTCTGGAGAAAGTTTTAACTTTTCCATCTTCACCAGCGCCATAAAATCCAGGGATAACGGCATGTTCACATTTTGCCAGCTTTTTGGACAGAAGTCTGTCTGTCTTCTCGGCATCCAGATTTCCGTTCTTATCAAAACGGATCACATCTGCTGCATCAACAAATTCATAACCCAGATATGCTGCCATCACCTTACCATTGAGAAATTCTCCTCTGGATGCTGCATAGTCTGTGCCTGCCTGTGCCTTGAAATCAGCTTCGATCTGAGCAAATTCATCTTCCAGAGAAAGATCAAGGTTCAGTCCGCGGATGATCTCATAATATCTTCCCTTGATCTCCTGCAGAATCGGGATGAAATCTTCCCCTTCAACTGCAGTATTATAACATTTATAAAGTAAATCTGTAACCTTTGTATCTCCGTCAAATCTCTTTCCGGGAGCGGACGGAACCACATAACGTCTACTCTCATCACTTCTGATGATCTCCCCTACTTTCTGAAACTGTTCTGCATTTGCCAGAGAACTTCCTCCGAATTTAACAATTTTCTTCATTTTTCCTGCTCCTCATATGTCACTAAATATTTTCAGACCGATCTCCCATCAGTCTTTGTCACTCTACCAACATAAAGTCTGTTTAATATTGTATTGAATAAACGCCAATTTTGCAAGCCTTTCTTACAGAAATATCCGAAAATGGTTATTTTCCACAATCTGCCGAAGATTCCTGCTGTTTTTTTACAAATTCTGTCACATTATAAACACGAAGGATATCTCCATCCACCCGAAAATGAATATCCTTCTCTCCAAAAGGCATTCCGTAAGACCGTTCCGGATCATTCTGATAAGCAGGACGGGGATCATCTGCAAGCACTGCGATCAGAGCCTCTCTGCTTTCCTCGGGTATTCTTTCCAGAAGCTCCTGGGGAAATTCTACATTCAGATGATGATCTTTGGAATATTCGGTAAAACTTCCTGTTGCTTCCGGATGGCAATCCGCATAAGGAATATATGGTTTAATATCGAAAATCGGTGTTCCATTCATCAGATCTGCACCTTCTACATAAAGTACAGGGCTGTCCGGCTCATCCAGAGCTACTTTCTCAAGCTTCACACAGGATAATCCTATGGAATTGGGACGGAAGGGAGATCTTGTGGCAAAAACTCCTTTTCTCACATTTCCCCCAAGTCTGGGCGGGCGGACAGTCGGTGACCACTTTGTCCTCTTTGCCTCCGAAAACTCCCAGATCAGCCAGATATCACTAAACTCCTCCAGACCACGGCAGGCATCCACATTGCGATATTCCGGTTCGAATACGATTCTCGCTTTAAGCGCCCCTACACGGCCACTCTGCCTGGGAATACCGAATTTGGTTGGAAAATTATTTTCTATATGTGCGATTGGAACCATTGTATTATTCTCCTTTTGTAACTGTTCAGTACCTTCACAGTTACGAGTCAAAATCCACAAGAAAGAATCCTGCTTGCGGGATTTTGGCATGTTCATGCCAAAACACCTCGCGGGATAGTAGACTGCTGAATAGTTACGAAATATCTTTTATAATAGCAATTTTAGTATAATCAAGTCCTATCTATGTTTTTGCGAACGAGACGATTTGCGAAAGTGATATGCATATTTATGGGAAATCTCTGTTCTATATGGAATGCATATAAAATATCCATAATGACTTTGAATAAGTAAACAAGCATATCTTCTTTCCTTTTTCTTTAAAAGTTCTTTATATGGCGGATTCGGATATTTCTCGTAAAATTCATCTGAAAGGCTATAAACAGCATAGTCAATTTCCAATTTTCTTCTCCTTATATACATATAAACGAGAGGGAAAATGAACTCCCTCTCGTTATACTCTTCGCTCGGTCATATTTTATTTTACCGATGAGTCAGAACCGTCACTCATCTCATCTCTCGGTTATATTTATTTTACCGATGAGTCAGAACCGTCACTCATCTCATCATGCGAATAGAGAATTAACTCTCTATATATTGTATTATATAACATATTTTCTTAAATAGCACAATCCTATATTTTTAATTTTTCAAACACGCTCTAACATCGTTTCTGTTCACAGCAATATGCTTTCTAACACACTGGACTTGTGTGAATTTATATTATTTGATCTTAGCGCTCTTTGCTTTAGAATAGCTGCTGTATATTCTTTTACCGTTTTCGGTACGATATGCCCGCACCTTGTAATAGTATGTTTTCTTAGACGTAAGCTTCTTATTTATATAAGAAACAGTGCTTCCCTTTTTAATCGTTGATACTGCCTTATATTTACCGGATTTGGATGTGGCACGGTATACTACATACCCTTTGGCACCGCTTACCTTTTTCCATTTCAGTGTAGCCTGTTTCTTACCGGCAGTTACTGTGACAGCCGGGGTTTTCGGTTTTACTGTCTGTGCCGGAGTTGGTGTCGGTGCAATTCCATTGGTTGTTACAGAGAAGTTTTTGTCATAACTGCTTTTAATAGCACCGCCCCATTTGGTGGAAACAGCCTGTACACTGTAATAATAAGGAGTTGACGGAGAAAACGCTGTATCTGTATAGGAGAGGTCTTTGACCGTAGCAATCTTTGCGAATTTGCTTTCACCCATCTTACGTCTTAAAATAATATAAGAATCTGCATTTTCATATTTATTCCAAGTAAGAAGAACTGTATTTCCTGCCGCCTTGCAGGTTGTGATCTCTGGCATTCCTGCTGCAAAGAGGTCTTTCGCAGTACCCTTTACAACTACATGGCACACTGCGGTTACATTCTGATCTGTTTTTACACGGATATCGGTTTCTCCTACAGAAACAGGTGTGATAACACCCTTCTGGTCTACTTTGGCAACGCCTGCATTATCAGAGGTCCATACCAGTTCCCCGCCGCTTCCCTTCGGACTGAATGTCCAGGTCAGGGTATAGGTTCCCTGATCAATTGCCAGAGTCAGCGTTTTGTCACTCAAAGCAATGCTCTGTGCCGGTGCTGTAACAGTCACGTGGCAGGTGCCTTTCGTTCCATTGTCCGTAGTCAGTGTAATATCTGCAGAACCGGCACCCACAGGAGTTACCTTGCCGGAGCCATCTACGGTTACTACAGAAGAGTTGGAAGATTCCCAGTACAAAGAGGACGGTTTTGCGCCGTTTGGCGTGATCGTGTAATCCAGTGTCCTGGAACCGCTTTTCGTTGAGAGATTCAGGCTGGACGGAGAAATACTCACCCCTGTCACACTGACCGGTCTGGAAGAAACGGAAATATTGCAGGTCGCATAGACACTTCCGGAAACTCTCGCAGTAATCACCGCAGAACCTTCTCCCACTGCTGTTACCACACCACCGTTTACACTTGCAACAGAATTGTTGGAAGAAGTCCAGCTTACAGTTCCCACCGCATCAGACGGAACAATCGTATAAGTCAGTGTATAGCTGTCTCCCTTTGTAAGAGTCAGATCAGAAGCATTTAAGCTGATCAGCTTCGGTGCTACCGGAAGCTTTGACTCAATACTTTTAAGCAGCTGAACCGCTTCATAAACTCTGTTTGCAGACGCATCCAGCGTAGTCAGCGCACTGTCCGCTTCGGCATATGCACCGGAGAATCCGCTGACCTGGGACCATCTGGAACGCTCTGCATTTGCCTTTCCCATCATGCGGATAAGCTCGCTCTTATCTGCCGCCTCAAAAATCTGCCTGTTATTATTATACGGGTCACATCCTGTAATGTCCGTACCACCGCAAAGGGCAAACATAACACGCAGGACACTTCCGTCTGACGGATGACTCGCACCCATTCCGACACCCATAAATACATTATCCAGAGTATACGTCCATCCGGATGCGGAGCAGTAGGAAAATTCTGTCAGATCCGGTGCATATTTGTTATCAGTAAGCTTATAGGCATCACCGGTCCAGGTGGAAGTCTCGGAGAGAACCTTCTGGATACATGCCGGTGGATTCAGGCTTCCACTGTCACAGTTGGCAATTCCCCTTAAGTAGAAACCATAACTTGTATTTGTGTCATAAAGCGGCGTAATCCCGTTCTCACTTAACCCGCGGAGCAGAACATCTGCACAGGTTTCTCCTTTCGCAAATTCCACCTGTACAGGATCCAGGATCATACCCTGGCCGATCGTGTTCTTCTCCACAGTCAGCGTCAGGGTATCTGCCAGAACATCGGTCTGTCCCAGCGCAAAAATCCCCACTGCCATTCCGGCTGCAAGAGTCAGCCCCTTAATGGCCTGCCATAGCTTATTCTTTGTCATATTCATTTTCCTCCTTATTTTCGGGCCGCTGCAGCAGCCCGTATTTTCTTTTTACTCTCTCCAGTTTCTCCAGCAGAGGCCTGCTTAGGATCCACAGGAAGATTACCGTAGAAGTTGCCTGCACCAGATCTACCGGTGCACCTGAGATATAAAACGCGATCAGGCTCTTCTTTGTGATGTATCCGTATGCCATCAGAATAGATGCCGGATTCATGATCCCGCCGAAGATCAGAAACACACTTAAGAATCCGTAAATACACAGATCCACCTTCCTGGCTTTGAGAATCCCTTTCTGAAAAAGGATTCCTGCCAGATATCCGATCATTCCATAGGAAAACATCTGCCAGGGTGTCCACGGTCCCTGCCCGAAAAACATATTTGAGATCATCATGATCAGACAGGCACACAGAAACCCCGCCTCACCACCTAAGGAAACCCCGGTAATGATCACGATGGCCGCAATCGGCTTAAAGCTTCCGATCATAAAGAAAGCACTCCTGCCTGCGACCCCAAGAGCCGCCATTACGGCAATGACCATAATCTCTCTTGCCTGTGGATGCCGGCCCTCAAATACCATAAAGAACGGGATCGTGGCATAGGCAAGTATTAAAAGACTGATCACTACATCATGCTTACCATGAAACTTATGAACCAGGATAAAAAGCACCAGCGGAACAAAAGCCAGAAACATAATCAGACCAATCCAGGTACGCTTCTCAATCTTTCCTTTATGGATCGGCTGGATAATGATTCCATCCTCTTTCAGTTCATATTCCTCTAATTCCTGTCCGGATTCCTCTTCCCCGGGCAGGCTCTGTGCACAGGAATCCCCGAAGAAACGGTCCATAAACTGGTCTAAAGCCTTGCCTTCAAGCACGCAGCCACCTCCTTTCCGGTAACAGCATCAGGAAAATAATGCCTTGCCATGCGATTGGCAGCAGTCGTATAAAAGCTGTTTCCCGCAAAGAAATCCCTTGCACTCTTACACGTCACCACATTTCCCTGAAAGAACAGGCCGACCCTGTCTGCATATTCTGCGACAAACTCCACATCATGCGAGATCATAAAGATAGTGATCCCGTGAGCTTTGAGCTTCTTTAAAATCTCTCCCAGTTCCTGTTTATATTCTGCATCCAGCCCCTTCGTTGGTTCATCCATCAGAAGAAGCCTCGGCTGCAACAGCAGAACCTTAGCCAGTGCAAGACGCTGCTGTTCTCCACCGCTTAAATCATACGGATGACGGTCAAGCAGTCCTTCCAGTCTGGTCAGACTTACGATTCCCTCGATTGCCTCTGCCTTCCTCATATTGGCAGTGTATTCGGAAGATTTCTTCTCCTTTGCCCCACCGATGATAGAATACAGATCCTCCCGGACTGTCTTCTTGATAAACATGCTCTGGGGATTCTGTGGCAGCACACCCAGATACCCTCTGTAAAGCTGGGTATCCGTATACCTGCGGATATCAATCCCATTCAGGAGAATCTTGCCTCTGTAGGGAGCACGGACACGACTGATCAGCGATAAAGTCGTACTTTTCCCCGTTCCGTTTCCACCGACAAGCGCATAAAATTCTCCCTGCTTTACTTCCAGGTTCAGATCCTGCACAACATCCTTTCCGTCTTTTTCATAACGAAACCACACATCCTTTACCTCAATAGCCGGTGGCATAGAACTTTTGGAACCAGACAGCAGTTTATCTCTGACTGTATTCAGCTTTTTTTGCAGTTTTTGTTTATTTTTACAAAAATAACTTTCTTCACAAACAGAAACTGTATCAGAAGTTGCTGCCATCACCTGTGTGATCCAGTTCCTTCCCTCTTTTACAGTCAGCGGACATGGCAGATTATTTTCTACCTCTGCATAAATCTGCATGGGAACCGGCATAGACAGAAACATTCCATGATGTTCCCTCTTCAGGAACTCACCGATCTCCCGTGGCGCCCCCTGCGTGAGCAGACTGCCCTTATCCATCACATATACCCTGTCCGCCCACGGAATGACATCCTGCAGCCGGTGCTCCGTCAGAATTATGGTAGTGCCGATATCCCGGTTAATCTTTCTCACCGTTTCCAGAAAATCAGAAGCCGCGATCGGATCAAGCTGAGAAGTCGGCTCATCCAGAATCAGAAGTTTCGGGTGCATAGCCATGATCGCCGCCAGGTTTAAAAGCTGCTTCTGCCCTCCGGACAGCTCCGAGACATTCTTATAAAACCACTGATGAATCCCGAAATAGCTTGCCATCTCTGCCACTCTCAGACGAATCGTAGGCGTATCATATCCCAGACTTTCCAGACCAAATGCAAGCTCATGCCACACCTTATCTGTCACGATCTGATTTTCGGGATTTTGCAGTACATAGCCAATTTCCTGGCTCTGCTGCCGGTGGCCGACTTCCTTCAAATCCCGCCCATAATAACAGATTTTCCCGGAACTGCTGCCAAAAGGAGCCAGATCCGACTTCAGCTGGCGAAGCAGCGTACTCTTGCCACAGCCACTCTTACCGCACAGCACATTAAAGGTACCCTCCTCCACATCCAGTGACACATGAGACAGTGACTCCCTGCTGCCATTCGCATAACGGAAGGAAAAATCTCTCACTTCTATTATCTTCATCTCGCTTCTCCTTCCATATCTTCATAAATCTTTCTGTAGGTCACTGCCATCTCTCCCTGTACGTGGCTTCTGCTTTTCTTCATGGCAGATTCCTCACACAGATCCAGAATCAGCGGCAGAAAACAGAACACACCAAAGCTGACAAATGTGACAGCAGCCAGCAGCGGACTGCACGACTGCTTCGGAACCCTTCCGAAAACAGTAAAACCGGCAAGCAGGATTCTGGGATTGTACTGTGCAAAAGCAGCTCCCCGGTAACATCCATATCCGAAAATCACACAAAGCCCGACAAGCATAGTTCCCAGTAGTTTATCCCTTCTGTTAAAACGGTAAATAGAAAAAGCCGTACGTCCTCTTAACCCATAGCCACGGCTTTTCATGGAATCAGCCGTCTCAATCGCATTTTCCAGTGCCCATGTGACAAGAATGGACACCATATTTAACGCATAACGGATCTTCTTAAACCATTTGCCATTGCTCACATCCATCCCCACGCATTTCTGTCCATTGCGGATCACCTTCAGCTGGGCCATAAAGTGAGGCACAAACCGAAGCGCCATAGACAGCATCAGAGACATCGCAGGGATAATCCTGCCAAAAAGATAGATAAATTTATCACTTGTCATGATCTGGTTATAGCAGGAGAACCACAAAATCATAATAAAAAGTACACATCCCAGAACGATTCCATATACCATTGCCTCCAGCGTAACCCAGTTTCCGCTGCTTTCTATATAAAGAAGCGGTGTGACTCCATAATGGTTAAACATCGGGTTTAAGAGTGCCACGATAAGGAGACTCGGTAGCGTCAGAAGAAAATTGATTTTCAGAACCTTCTTTACTCCGTTAAGCCACATGGAGTAAGCTGTGGCAGCCACAAAAGAGACTGCCAGGTAAACCGGGTGCTGGATAAACATGGTAAACCCCAGCACCACGGCAAAATAAAAGAAATTTAAAACAGGATGGCACCTGGAAAAAGCATCAGTCATAATACTGATCCCCCACATCCCTGCCAAGATTGCAGGTATAACGCCATTCTACCGTATCGCCGTCCTCCAGCGTATATTTCGAGCAGCCATAATTCGGATACCAGCCGTTGACACAGTACATCCATCCGGAATCCTTGCCACAGTCAAACTCATACAGGTTATTGATACCGGATACATAATAACTGTTATACATAGGTGTCCACTCCGACTCCATCTGAATACCGGCCTGATTACATACACGCTTCAGCACATCAAATACCGTCTCCCCCTCATAGAACTCCACCTCCGAAGGATACAGGATCCAGCCGTCCGCAGGCACAAATTCTGCCTTGGACTCTTTCAGATCATCCCAGTTATTCAGGATCGTAGAACACTCGATAGAGAAAGTACAGGTCATGGCTGTATCTGAGCTGTCATCGCCACCGGAAGTGTCTGTATTGCCTGTTCCATCGCCGGAAGAGTCTGTCTGTCCGGAACTGGTATTTCCATCTGTGCTGGACTGACCGCCAGAACTTCCAGTGGAATTTTCACCGTTTTGTGTATCCTTATTATCAGCAGTGCCCTTGGATTTGTCATCGGATTCATCCGTAGATTCACCTGTGGTAGAACCGCCGATCAGATAGAAATCTCCTCCTGTCTTAGTCACGTTAAAGGTAAGTGTTGTGCGCTCTGTTTTTTTCTTTCCGGTTTCTCTGGTAGTAATCTTTGCAGTATCAAGCTGATAAAGCTTTCCATCTTCTTCCAGACAGTAGAGAACTTTATCTGCATCCCATTTTTCTTTCAGATTCAGGGTCAGCTTCGCAGGCGCTGCCAGATTCATCTTCTCCAGTGTGACTTTCAACGCATAGGGCGCATCATTGGCAAGCTTCTTTACCTCTTCTGTTCCGTCTTCACTGCACTGTACCAAAAGCTTTTGCTCCACCGGATTCTGAATCTGGCTTCCATTGTAAGTCCATTTATAACTGATCCCGCTGTCCGTTTTTCCGATAAAATAATACTTTTCGTCCTTTCCGGCGATCGTCTCCATCTGCGCCTGGGTGATGATTCCGTCCTCAGGAAGCTTTGTTTTCTGCTTCAAAGGTTCCACATCTGTATCAGAGTCTTCCTCCGTGCTGTTTAAGATCTCAGCTCCTTTTTCGGAAAGCTGTGTCATGCCGTCATCCCCGCCGCCACAGCCTGAGAGCGAACTTACTCCCAGAAACAGTGCAAGCCACAGGGCAAGTCCCTTTTTCTTTATCCTCATTTCTTCTTCCTCCGCTTCTTAATAAGAGCCCTCACTCCGGCCTTAATGCCACTGCCTGCCAGTCCTCCCGCCAGAGCACCGCCTGCCGCAAAACCAAAGATCATACCATATTCTTTCTTCTTTGAGGTCAGACTTCCGGTTCCACTCTCCCCGGCAGTTTCCTGATATCCATCCTCACCGGTATCCATCTGTGAAGTCTCTTCCGACTCTGTATAAGGCTCTGCTTCGAAATCCCAGCCGCCGGAATTCTTATCCTTTGATGACTTACTGTTCTTTGATTTACTGTTTTTAGAATCCTTTGAACCGGAGCCACTATCCTTTCCTGAGCTTTCGGAACCCGTGGAGCTTTTGCTGCCGGAAGACTTACCACCCAGAGATTTCCCGGATCCACCCGGCGTTTTCGTATTGCCGCCTGACGGTGTTGTGGCAGGAACCGGCGTCGGGTAGGAATCGGCGTGGGTTCTTTCAGACCGGTACCGGAACCATCTCCCTTGCCACCTTTTTTGATACTCACATCTGACATATCATAAAGGCTCGTCTTGCCATCCTTCAGGCGCTGGTAGGCAACCAGTGCGTAATATCCCTGCTCCGTAGCCATCCCGTCCAGAGTGCCTGCTGCCGCCCCGCCGTTATTTCCGGCACCCGCCTTTACATGCATAAATCCACTTCCATCGATATGATAGGAAAGAAGATTCTCTATTGTCCAGTGGCCGCCCTTGATGAAACGCGAATCCGTCTCCGGGTCAATCCCAAGGCTGCATAAAGCCGTGATGATCTGTGCACAGGACTCCTCTGTCTCCACACCCATCGTGGAATATCCACCGCTGTCGTTCTGCATTTCCGACAATTTATTCAGCCCTCTGTCAATGGCAGCAGTCACATTCTCATAACCTGATTTATGATAATACGGTGCCAGCGCCTGCAGTGTCATGCCGGTAATATCAGAATCCGCATTACTTCCCATCAGCGTCCATCCGCCACCCGGGAGTTCACTCTGCAGCAGGAAATTCACCAGCGCAGATTCCGAATTCTGCTCCTTCGCAGACGGGTTCTCCGGGAAAGAATATTCCGGGTGGCAGTTAAGGGCAAGGAGTGCCCAGATCGGACCGTTTAATCCCTGTTCCTTCACAAGGCTGAAATCAGAGATATATTGAAATAGATTGTAACCACCCACATTGCGGGCATCCTTCCCCTCTGAGGTCAGGACCAGGATTCTCTTGGAATACTCTGTATATTTGGAAGTATTGGTAAGGATTCCCTTCTTTTCCTCGATATAATTTGCCGTGTGATTATAATAGGTAGAGAAATATTTCTCCTTCAGGCTTAAACCGCCTCTCGCCAGTCCAAGCACATACCATTCGCTGCCAACAGAAGGATTGGTATCTGTTGCACGCATATAGGCGCTGGTCTCTGCCATAACCTGACTGACCGATTTCTTCAGGGCATTTGCTCCCTGCATGACCGTTACCTTACAGGAGGCCGTCATTTCCGGATGTTGTGTTACAGAAGCGGTAATCGTAGCTTTGCCATTCTTTACTGCTGTGACAACTCCCTTTTTGCTTACTTTCGCAACAGAAGTGTCACTGCTTTTCCATGTCACTGTATACTCTTCCGTAACCGATTCCGGTACCGGGACCACCTTCAGGGTGTATTTCTGCCCCCGGTTGATCTTAACGGATTTACTGTTAAGAGAGATTCCCTGAAGTCCTGCGGGGAAGTCAGCAATGATCAGATGGTTTAAAGTTCTGGCACTGTCCAGATAGAAGCGGTTATCTTCTGTCGTCTGAGGGGTCAGTTCCATAAACGAATCCCCGGTACTTCTAAGAACCCTCGGTTTCGTCAGACTCTCATATCCATCCGGGACAAGAAATGTCAGAGAGATCATCGTCATTGGCTGATAGTTTTCTCCTGTACGGATATCCGTATAGGAAATATTTATATCATAAAGAAGCTGTGGAAGAGTCCCCGGATATGCTTCGGAGAGCTCCTGTATAGTCTGTTCCTGATCCGGGTTCTCCTGCACATGGGTCTGCACATACCAGGGATTTCCCGTGGCGGTCACTCCACTGTCAGAAGAAATCAGTGCCGCAATACGGTTTCGGACAGTTTCAAGAGCCTCTTTGACTCCGGCATCAATTTCTGCCTGCTCCTCTTCTGTCAGACTGTCATAGGTGTCACTGGCAAGAAAGAACTTCGAGACCGTTTCTGAGGACAGATCAATTTCTTCGAGCGCCGCTGCTTCCTGAATACAGGAAATCATGGCTGGTATATCCAGCTTTTCTTCACCGGCTTCATTATTTTCTTCTTCATTTCCGGCCGCGCCATCGTCTGTCTCTGACTGAGATGGTTCGGTGTCAGACTGGAATTCATTCGCAGTTTCTCTGTCGTCAGAATCATCATGCTGTACAGGGACAGAAGTTTCTTCTGCCTCCCCGTGTATCTGCTCAGCCGGTGGCATCTGGGCTGCGGGTACAGGACATGCGGTCACAGCAATTCCTGTACTGAGAAGCAGTGCCATCCATTGTTTATTCATTTGTTTCCTCCGCGTTTTTAATCTAAAAAATTACATCCGGGTAAAATAGCACCCGCAATTCCTGAAATTACAAAATGACAGATGACTCTCCCCCTGTCATATAGCAGGTAGAAAGGACATCTGCCTTATTTTTTTGTATCATTCTTTCCAAATTTTGCAGCAATTATCAGAGCGATTATTACATTTATCAGAAAATTCCATCCATAAGTATCTTTCCATATGTTTAACAGGCAGCTCAAATCTGAAATTTTATTGTGGAATATAAATTCTCTTGATATAAATATAGCTGCCAGGCTCGCCAAAAACATTAATGAAATAGTCAGCAAAAATATTTTTATTTTATTCATATATATAAATTATACAGGATAGGAATCTGTAGACATTTTATATTCAGAAACTAATTTTGTTCTTGCTGAATCTGAATATATCGATATAATCACGCGCAATTTTGAACCATACATAGCTGTAATTGAAGTACCATATCCCTTTTTTTGAATTTACTGTAATGTTCCTCTATACAATCACTCGCATAAGAAGAAATTCCCGCTCCAATTGCACTTCCTGCTATAGCTGCTCCTTCACCTCCGCAAGATCCAATTGCTGTTCCAGTTGCAGTTAACACAGCACTACATAATGCCTTTATAGTTTTCTTTTCGGTAGATACATTAAATGAAAAATTATACTTAGCGCGCTTCCATTGATTAAATTCCCGTGATTCATAATTATCAGCGCTTACAATATTTACATTGCTATCATTTGCATATACAGTAACTGTAAAAATTTGCAAAATCATACATAAAATTATAATTATAAATGCTTTTTTCATTCTCTTATCTTCTTTTGGGGTATGCAGTGTGTTGATAACACACTGCATACTGATTTTATTATTTAACAGTTACTTTTTTAATCTTTGAGAAAGAGCCATAAACTGCTTTTCCGTTTACTTTTCTGTAAGCACGTACTTTATAGTAACGGGTCTTTCCGGTGAGGAGGCTCTCGTCTGTCGCACCTGTACCTTTGGTGATCTTTATGCGGGTATAGGTACCATTTTGGGAATCGCTGGCATATACCTGATAGCCATCGGCACCCTTTACCTTACTCCATTCAAGCACTGCTGTCTTTGAAGTTGAGCCTGCGGACAGGGTCGGAGCAGAAAGTACTGCCTTTGCTTTCTCTGTTGCTGAATAGCTTCCGTATACTTTCTTTCCGCTTACATTGCGGTAAGCACGTACTTTGTAATAATAAGTCTTACCGGTAACTGCTTTCTTATCTAGGAATGTAACTGCGCTGTTCTTTGCAGTGGAACCAATCGCTGTATACTTGCCATCCTTTGAAGTGGAACGGTATACTCTGTATCCATTTGCACCGGAAACCTTATTCCATGTTACGCGGATCGTACTGTAGCTTTCAGAATTTGCCGTAGCAATCTTTACTTTGCCAAGTCTGGCTTTTCCTGCAACACCATCTTTGTCATAGCTGCTTACAGTCATCTCGCCCCATGCGTAAGAGTACGCCTTAACAGTATAATAATAGGTTGTTCCTGTAACTGCTTTCTGATCCTTATAGGAAATATCTGTTACCCGGGATGCGATCTTCTTCCATCCGCTGTCTGCTGTTCTGCGGTATACCATGTATCCGTCTGCGTTATCCACGCTGCTCCAGCTGATCTGGACAGTCTTATAGTTGATTGCCTTTGTCTGAAGATCTGCAGGCATATCTGCCTTAAATGCACCCTGTTTGCCCGCAAGTTCAATGTGGTAATCTGCCACGATCGTCTTGATCAGCCCTAACTGCTTCGCATTCCACATATAGGACTTGCCTTCCACACTCATGCCGTCGATCAGCTTCTGAAGTGCTGCAAGCTCTGCTTCTACATTTGCAATGTTCTCTTTGGTAACAGCAGTCGGAAGATTGCTGATCCACTCATCTGCCTGCTGTGCATCTGAAATGTCCTTACCTGCCTTGTCAGCCTGTGCCGTCAGTGCTGCGATAACCTCTGCAAAAGTCATCTCCTGACTGCCGACTTTGACTTTCAGGCCTGCCATGGCATCTTCCTGTCCCTGATAATCCTTAGCATAACGGTCAAGGAAAGCCTTAACATCTGCGTAGGAATCTCTGTCTACCGGGTGATCTTTTACTGTTGCATAAATCTGTGCTGCTTCATCTGCGAAGAACTGCTGATATGCACTCTGGCCTTTCTCATAAGTCAGTGCCATGGCAAGAAGCTTCTCCATATTCTCAACCAGTGCGGTGTTCTCGCTTCTGAATTTCTTCTCTTCTGTTTCTGTTAATCTGTCATAAGCATTCTTGGCTTCTGCAATCTGTTTCAGCTCTGCTTCTGTAAGTTCACGCTTAGAGGTATCACCTGCTGCCGGAACTTCTTCATCAGAGGAGAAATCAACATCTGTCTGGACATCTTCAGTATCTTCAGCTGATTCTGCCTGAGGGATATCCACTGTCTCAGCTGCCTGCTCATCAACTTCATCACTGCTGAATGCGTCCGCACTTCCATCTGAGAAATCAGATCCCTCAGACTGTGCCGGTACCGCCTGTTCCTCTTCAACAGAAGCTGCCTCCTGTGCTGATGGAACTGTAGTCGGCTGAGGTGCCTCATATCCTCGTACTGTCTGCGCATCCGGGAGTGCTTTAAGCATTGCCTTGAGCGCATCGGCTTTCAGCTGGTAAATATAACCTTCTGCTTTCTCCAGAGAAGCTGTATTTGTAACCTGGGCTTTCTGCTGGTCATCAAGCGTATCATACAATGCTCTTGCATTTACCACATAAGCCTTCCAGTCATTCCAGATTTTCTCTGTCGGAACATTGTTATTCTTCTCTGTCAGTCTCAGAGGTCCGTCAGAAAGAGCACCTGAAGATGAAGTAGTGATATTCAGTTCATCGATAAAGGAGATCACATAAGCAACCTTCTCATCCGTACTCTGTCTGCTGATAAACAACTCCGCTTTTTCAAGCTCTGCATAGTTTGTCACACGCTTCTTCTGATCTGCTGTCAGGGCATCATAAGCCGTTCTGGCTTCCACTACAAGAGCCTGTTTCTTCAGATAATTATCGGAAGTAACCTCGCCGATTGCCTTGATCTTATCAACAACTGCAGCCGCAGCCTTCAGATCAGGAATCAGATTTCTCAGATACTGTAACGTACTGTAATTCGTAACCAGAGCTTTCTGCGCATCTGTAAGAGCATTGTACTCTGCCTGTACGCGGTCAAGAAGCTGCAGAACATACGGATCAAGAGTCAGTTCAGAAGAAGAAGGAAGCGCATCAATATCAGCGATAACCTTCTCTACTGCTTTCTTATCCTTATCTTTCTGCTCCTGCTGTTTCTCAAGTTCTCTGATCTTAGCCTCTGCTTCAGTCAGCTTAGAGTAATTTGTAATTACAGATTTCTCTTCATCATTCAGTGAATCATAAAGAGTTCTTGCCTTCTCTACAGCCGCCTTGTCATCCAGTGTCAGCTTATCCGCTGCCGGAATCGCATTAATGGCTGCCATAGCTTTTTCAATAGAATTACCTGAACCAGTCTCTGCTGCAAGAAGCTTTCTAAGTGTATCCTTGTTAAAGATTGCCTTGTGAGTTTCGTCTAATGCTTCGTAAGCGTCTCTCGCTTCTTTGATCTGCTTTTTCGTACTGTCATCGTTAAGGGCAAGGATCATGTTGTTAACTTTTTTTGTTGGAACAGTTACGTCTGTAAATTCCCAGAAGCTGGATGTTTTTTCATATTGTCTGATAAATGCATCCAGACCACGTGCAATCTGCGGAACATCATAATTTGTGAATCCATGAATACTTCCGTCAAAAACACCATCTACATCTACCAGATCAAAGAATGCATCAAGAATATTGTTTCCATTCTTAGTATATCCACTGGAAGAATCTAAAACATTTACACCAAACGTTCCTGCAAAAAGCATTGCCTGTGCATCATTCCATGCGTTGTTTCCATAAGACATACATCCTGTTTCAAATCCTGGTGTACAGAATGAACCTGTTGAACGTTGTGCAATTGCTGGAAGCTTATGTAATGCCTTGTCTACAGCTTCTGTTACATCATCGTAACCAGGCTTTTTGTACCAGAAAATAAGTGGCTGCCATCCCATGGTATTGTCGGCATTTGCAAAAATTTTGTCTTCGGCATTTGACAAAGCTTTTGCTGTATCATGTGCCCATTGGTTAAGTTCTGTATCTTTAAAAGTGTCAGCGGTATACCCACCTGCTTTTATTGCATTAATAGCATATACAGTTGTATAAGTAAGTTCTGTGCTTTTTCTTGATCCAACTGCCGAAAGAAGGTCTACAGACGAAATGTCCCTTGGATCATATCCAATAGCTTCAATAGCTAAAATTAATTTTGAAAGTTCTGTTGTCTTCCATTGAGAAACATCAGTTCCCTGATTTTTAAGTAACTGCAAATACTCTTTGGTATTTGCAAACCATTTGTCAAAATAATTTGTATCTCCATATGGAATATAGCCGCATCTAGCTGCTGTAAAAATGGCCCAAATATCTGTATTTTCATAGGATGGGGATTCTTTAGATCCAAAGGCATTTTTATTTTGGCAATAGTTCATAATAATGTTACAAGCCTTTTTAGCTTTTTCATAGTAAGATGGCCAATTACTTGGATTACTTGAGTTTCCCTTAGCTCCATTGTCTACAACTTCACCAGTACCGTCAACTACTTCAACTTTGAAACTATACCCATCTTCTTCTGCTTGTGCTTCTTTTCCATCTTTAAATTTCAAAATAGGCATATTAATCCATTCTACGCTTAATGGACGTTCGCCTAAAAAACTCGTATCAATTGTAGCAGATTTTATATCTTTCTTTACATCATCAGATGGCAAAACTACTTCTATACCATATTTTTCAATAATAGATTGTTGTTCATCAGTTAAATCTGTAAATTTTACACCTATCACATTTACAACATTATTATTACCGTCATCGTAAATATTCTTTTTTTCACCATTTATAATATCTACTTGATATGGGAAATGATAATTTTTAGCATAATCAACAAAACGATTATAATCTCTGGGTACGCTTGTACTCCATACTTTAGGTTCAGTGGAAGCCTGAACTTTAAGAGTTATTTCTTCGGTTTGTGGATTATAATATGGATAGCCATTATTATCTTCTGGGGAAATAGTCCATTTTTTATTAAAGTCAAACCCTTCATAAGTTCCCTGGTTTTTCATTTCAGACGTAGTTTTGCCAAAATCAGCATAATTAGGAAACTCTTTATTATTATCTCTATTTGTAATATATTCAGACATGATTTTAATGTCTGGCATATTTTCTTTATCATAATAACAATTGGTTGCACTTGCTGACGTACTAAAAAAACTTTTTCGTGTAAATGAAACACATAGATATCCCCATGTATTATCTTTTATTTTGGGTTCCAGTTCATCTGCTAATGACTTTATTGCTTCCGAATACTGTCCATATCCTATACAATTTTGGTAAGTTATTCCAGTATTAATTGTTCCTAATTGACAAAATTCAAATGATAAATCATTATCAACAATATCGTCAGCTATTTCTTCGATTGTTTTTTCACTCTGCAAATCGTAAGTTATTGCTATGGAAGAATCCATTAAAGTTCCGTTTCCCTCGATTGCACCTATATAAACATCTGTATCTTCATCGTCATAAATACAAGTTACGTTTCCTTTAATTGTTATTCCTTTTGCAATTCCATCACATCGCGAAAAGACAGTTTGAAATTCATCTGTTTCGCTATTATATGCATATGATTCATCAATTTGTACATTTATATTTTCTACAATTCCATTGTCATTTATACGAAAAGGAAATACAGCAATGTTTTCTTTTGCTTCTTTTGAAGCATATGTAATGGTGTGTCCTTTTCCGTTCAATATGCCGCCAAAACTAGATGTTGCTTCTGGAACATCTGAAATGTCAATGTCATTACATAGTATAACCGTTTTATTATTATAATTTTGTATATTTTCGATAAAATTATAATAATCTTGTTCTGTATTAATACAGTATTTCCCTGTTGAATCTTGTGATAATATATCTGAATTAGCTTTTACAAGATAGGCATTACTAATAATAGAAAAGCTGAGAATATTAACTGATATAAGACTTTTTTTTCATTTTTTCTTTTTCTTCATATCTATTTACACCCTAAATTAAAATAATATGAAAAGACGAGAACTAATGCTTTATAAAGTGTAAATCATTTATAAGCATTAGTATCTTCATCTTTTTATTTGCTATTAAAATTTACTTTATTTCCAACCCGGAACCTGAATCCACTGATCTCCCTGCTGAACATAACTGGAAAATCCAAGATCTAATCCCATCATCATAGAAAAATCTAAGCATACAGTGTGTTCTTTAGTGTCGGAAAGTACAGTATCAACACCTAAGTTATCTGTATTACCATCAATAATAGTCATCCAACCTGAATAATTATTATAGTCTTTCTCAGAAAGCCAATCTGTTTTATGTACTATATTGTTCCAGGTTGAATTTTTTGTAACCTTCATGCTTTCTGTTTCTGTTGTATTAAGATTTGATAATTTGAAATATTTTCCTCTTCCGTTAGCAAGAGAGTTTGCTGTTTTATTTGCTGTACCATCATCTGCAAATACTTTCCCTAAATCGCTATTAGCATGATTTTCCATTTTAACAGCTGGAATATAATTTCCATACTGACTATCATACCAACTTAAAACTCCTTGATAATGATAAGTTTTACCATTTAAAGTCTCTTTTGTTTCAGTATCAGATCCCGAAACTGCTTTCAGAACATCTAGTGCAGTAACAGAACCGTTGGAATTTGTTACTGTAACAACTTTTTCTGGCACAATGTCTGGTGACGCACTATTTTTTCCTGTTAAACCAGTTGTCTTTATAGACACTTTTGCAGTTACTGTATCTGCCATAGCCGGTACTGCTGTGCTTCCTACCATTGTTGTTGCCATTAAGAATGCAATCACGCTTTTTCTTACTTTCATGTTCATTTTGTTTCCTCCTTAATTAAATGTATTATTTTTTTGCAGGTTATCCTGCAAAATATATCATTTCGCAGCCTTTTCAGACCACGTTTGATACCTGTTTTCCATAAGAAAGGGTATAAAAAATAAACCTCCGTTATGCCTACAGATATTTGTTTTTTATTTTTACTAAAGTCCGTCTCCTGACTTAAAGTTCCAGAGTATTTTTCAGACATACTCTAACCTACTTACTGCCCTTCTCAGAAATAATTTCCAATGGCTTCGCAGTGTTCGTCCTTATTACAGTGGGGATGAGACCGTACCGGTATCTCACCGGATTTCCAAAAGCTAAAGATAAAGAGATAACGTTACTTCCGATATTCTGTTATCAAAGTGCAAAAAAAATCCCTGCCGGATTCGGCAGGGAATATCAATGTACAAACCAAGAATCCACTCCTATCCTTTATATTAAAGTATCCCTTATGAATACTTCTACAAGAATACAGTGAATTGCAGACTGAATATACTACAAGGGACGAAAGCCCTGTTTGGGATTCTCACCCAACGATTCTTCAATCATTACCGTAGTAATGAGCTGTACATGTGCGCTAAACGCTATTCGTTTTTTACGAAACCATCTTAACATTTTGTCCATAATTTGTCAATATCCCGATTACAAATAATTACTTCCCTTATTATCCCCGGAATACGTCTGAGAAAACACTCTTTTACAGAATCTCCACAATGCGGAATATACAAATCAAAGGAATGATCTTCCACACCTCTGTTGTGAATTACTCGGCAACTGAGTTACCAGAGCATCTGAATTAAGGCGGGATACCGCCTTTTTTCAGGGTGCATCCATGGCACCACTACTGTTTGCTCTTTAGAGCTATACAGCTACTTTTATTATTTCCGGTGTTTTCAGTCCGGTTACGGACAGTTCTTTTTTTACTCCGGATACGGAGTGATATTTTCTCAGGATATTATATGC
>ENA-OQAB01000222-OQAB01000222.1-human-gut-metagenome-genome-assembly--contig:-NODE-222-length-32543-cov-3.913993_pt1 | contig 32543 bp, 25 predicted proteins | sample MGYA00242490_ERZ504517 | MGnify/ENA primary metagenome ERZ504517 (study PRJEB26092, sample SAMD00036298) | human gut metagenome | host: Homo sapiens | study: EMG produced TPA metagenomics assembly of...
TCCGTCTATGGAGCCAGAGCGGCTCCCTGAGCTGGAAATTTTGCCGCCCTGCTATCTGGTCACCAGCGATGATTGCGCATTAAAACCGCACAGCACCGCTTTTGAGCAATTGCTGAGGCAACACGGTGTGCAGCACACGTTTTGCTGTTGGCCCAAAAATGCGGAAAAAGAGCTTCCACATGATTTTTAATGTTGCCCATCCGGATTGGCCGGAGAGCCGGGAGACCATGCAGGCAATGGCCAACATTTTTCCGGGTATTGTGTTCCCAAAGCATCCTAGTTTAAAATGTAAGTCGCATGGAGGTCTTTATGAAATCTTTTACGCTAAATGAAAGGGCTGATACCAGGCCCAACGACCGCTATTGGCAGTTCTGTGTCGGGAGCTGTCACGCTGCACTGGCGCTGCGAGCAGATTATCAGCGGCAGCTCAAACGGGCGCATGACGAATTGGGATTCCAACGGGTACGCTTCCACGGCATTTTTGATGACGATATGCAGGTTGTCACCTCTTTCCACGATTATCTACCTTTGCCGGGCAGTAAAAAAGTAAAAACGCGGTCGTTCTATCAGGTTGCTGTCGTTTATGACGCGCTGCTGGAGATTGGGATTAAGCCCTTTGTGGAGCTCGGTTTCATGCCCTCTGTGATGGGGCGGGGGAAACGGACGGTATTTCACTATAAAGGAAACGTCACGCCGCCCAAGGAATACGAGGCTTGGCGGCGGCTGATCCAGGATTTTATCCGGTTTTTGATTGGCCGTTATGGAAAATCGGAAATTGAGAGTTGGTTTTTCGAGGTCTGGAATGAGCCGGATTTACGCGGCTTTTTTTTGGACAGGTTCGCAGGCGGAATATTTTCTTCTCTATAAAACTACCGTCAACGCCATTAAGGATATTGACCCCAATATCCGCGTGGGCGGCCCCGCCACCTCGCAGAACCGCTGGCTGCCCGAAATGCGCGCCTATTGTGAGAAGGAGCGGCTGCCGCTTGATTTTCTCTCCACTCACCACTATCCCGGCGATGATATCGGTTTGCCGATTTTAACGAGTGAGAATATCAGCCGCATGCTGTTCGCAGCAAAGCGAAACCCGGGCGATAATATTTCGCAGGTGATCCGTAAAATGATGTATCGCCCGCAGCTGCTGCCTCTTATTCAAAAGGACTCCATGCTCCGGCAGGCACAGCAGGCGCGGCAGGAGGCGGGGGATATCCCTCTGCTTTATACGGAGTGGAATGTGAACCCCACCTGCACTGCGCCTCTGCATGATACCACGCAATCTTCCTCCTATATCGTCAAGCATGTGATGGATTGCCAATATCTCATGGAGGGCTGCTCCTTCTGGTGCTTTTCCGATATTTTTGAGGAAAGCACCTTTCTGCCGCAGCCGTTTACTGGCTCCTTTGGCTTGATGAATATTTATGGAATCCCGAAGCCGAGCTATTGGGCGTTTTACCTGCTCAAGTTGTTGGGGGATAAGCGCTATATCCTGCCCACGACACATGAGGATGTCGAGTTCGCCGCTTTCCGCTCCGAGGATGAAATCCAGCTGCTTGTTTACCATCAATCCTATGTGATGCAGGAAGGGGCAACCGAGCCGGTTCAAATTACGCTTCAAACCGGCCGCGAGGTGCAATCGGTCCGCCGCTGGCGCATCGACCGCACGCACGGCAATCCGCTGCCCCTGTGGCAGGAGATGGGCTCCCCTGATCTGCTCACGCCGGAGCAGGCGGCTGAAATAGAGGAAAAAAGCCGGCTGAAGCCGGAAGAAATTCCATTTCGTTTGTCAAGCTCTGGCGTCATTCTGGAAACAGCTATTGCGGATAATGACGTGCAGCTGATCACTGTTTCTCTGAGTAAGGGAGGGAGCCTGGCGTGATTCATTCAATTTTGCCAAAACCGCGTGAGATACAGGTAGAAGAGGGCTTCTATCAGGGCGGTCCGGAGCGGATGGAACAAATATGCGACGATTCCCTAGAGACAGAGGGCTATCGCCTGAAAATCGGCGCGCAGGCCATTGAGATGCGCGCCAAAACGCAGGCCGGTTTTTACTATGCGGAGCAAACGCTCCGGCAGCTTCAGCGGCAGAATGGCGGAAAGCTTCCGCTGTGCGAAATCGTGGACGCTCCTGTGTTTGCGCATCGCGGCTTCATGCTCGACTGCGTGCGTCACTTTTTCCCGGTCACCGATTTGAAGCGACTCATCGAGGCCGCCGCACGCATGAAGCTCAACCGCTTCCACTGGCATCTGACGGATGATCAGGGCTGGCGCATCGAGATCAGCGCATTCCCAAAGCTCACGGAGCTTGCCTCCATGCGCCCCTTTTCCAATTTTGGCCGTTCAATGGAGTACGGCCCGCACGGTGGCTACTATACCAAAAGCGATATCCGTGAGATCGTCGCCTTCTGCGCGGAGCGGCACATCACAGTCATTCCGGAAATTGAGATGCCGGGCCATGCATCGGCCTTGCTTTCCGCCTACCCGGAATATTCCTGCGACGGGAAGCCGGTTGCGGTGAAAACACGCGGCGGGGTTTATGCGGATACGCTCTGCGCCGGAAAAGAGGAAACCTACGCGGCGCTGGAGGCAATCCTCATGGAAGTGATGGAACTGTTTCCAGGCAAGCAGATCCATTTGGGCGGAGACGAAGCGCCCAAGGATCACTGGAAGGCCTGCCCGCTTTGTCAGCGGAAAATGCGGCAGGAGGGCCTCAAAAGCGAGGTTGAGCTGCAATGCTGGTTCACAGACCGTATGGCGGCTTTCCTCAAATCCCATGGACGCGAGGCGGTCGTATGGAACGACGCACTCAAGGGGGGCGGCCGCCTCAGCCCGGAGATCACGCTGCAATACTGGGTCGGCGGGGACGACGCCTCCACCGTCGCGCACGCAAATGCGGGCGGGGCGGTCATCCAGTCGCCAAACCTTTCTTACTATCTTGACATGTGCTATGGCGTCATTCCGCTGGATCGGGCGTATGCCTATGTGCCCTATTTTCCGGAACAAAATCGTAAGGAGAGTACGATCGGCGTTGAAACCCCAATCTGGACAGAATATATGCCGGATATGAAAAAGGTTGGCTATATGGCCTTTCCGCGCATGGCCGCAGTGGCCGAAACAGGCTGGTGCGGCACAGAGGGGAAGGACGCGCAATCGTTCCGGTGCCGCGTGAAGCGCTTCCTGCCGTTAGTCAGCGAGCTTGGGATTGAGCCAGCGCCGGAAGCAGTTTGGAACATGAAAAAGAGCGCCAGAATCCGGGATGCTCTGAATTACTGGTATCACGCATTAACCTGGGCGGATCTTATGGATTTCGTAAGCCGTCTCCGTCAAGAAAAGAAAGAGAGAGATGCGCAATGAAAATAGCGAAAGAAAAAGAAACAGTATCGCCCCTAGCCGAACATCATCAGGCAACGGCGAGGGAAAAAAATTTCGTATAGTATCTATTTTTTGGGGCAGGGGCTGGTGTATACCATCGTTTCCCAATGCCTGATGTATTATTACACGGATTCTGTTTTGATGGCTCCGGCGGTGGTGTCCATTATTCTGGCGATTGGCAAGGTTTGGGATGCGGTGAATGATACGCTGTTCGGCCTCATCGTGGATGCGGTGAAATTCAAATCGGGACACAAATTTTTACCCTGGCTTCGCCTCTCCACCATTTTGATCCCATTGAGCACGATCGCGCTGTTTTGCCTCAATGCTGGCATGAGCCCAACGATCAAAATTGTGCTGGCTGTGGTGACCTACCTGCTGTGGGATACCTGCTATACGCTCTGCGACGCGCCGATTTTCGCTCTGCCGACCGCTATGACCTCTAGCGTAAAGGAGCGCTCCAGCTTTATGACCGTGGGCACGGTGGGCGGCTCGCTTGCAGCTGCGCTGGCCACTGTGTTTTTGGTTCCGTATGCGGAAAATAACGGCTACCTCAAGGCCGCGATCATCGTTGCGGTGGTTTCTTTCCTGGCTATGTCGCTGATCAGCCTTTTTGGAAAAGAGCGGTATAAAGTGAAGGAGGAGGTGCTGGAAAAACCGGCCTCCCTGAGGGACACCTGGGAGTATCTGATCCATAACAAATATCTGCTCTATTTCTATGCTTATCGCATGATCTCAGGCAGCATTGCGGTTTCGATGCTCATTTATGTTGCAAAATATTGCCTTGGCGATGTGAAATATATGTCGATGGTCGTTGCCATTTCAGTCATTCCAATCTGCATTTTGTTCCTGTTCTCCGGCAAGATTTTCAAGCGGTTTGATAAGATCGTCGTCTATCGCTTCTGCATGATCGCAACGATTCTGATGAATGCGATCACTCTGTTCGTCGGCTACCAAAACCGTACTTTGGCCATCGCCTGCCTGGTCGTGATTGCGGTGCTGGCGATTCTGCCCTCGATTTTAATGGGTGCGATCCCGCAAGACTGCGTGGAATACGGCACTTACAAAACAGAAACCCGCAAAGAGGGCATCACGTTTGCCCTCCAGACATTCGCCAACAAGCTGACGGCGGCTGTTGCGACGATTATCACCGGCGGTGTGCTCACCTTTGTGGGGTATGATGTGGCTGCGGAAAAAGCTGCTACGGAGGCGCACAAGGTAGTGGAAATTGCCGTTTCCCAAGCGACGGTCAGCGGGATGTGGAAGGCGAGCTTTATCGTCCCGATCATCGGCCAGCTGCTTGCGATCGGCTTCCTGTTTGCTTATAATTTAAGGGATAAAGACGTGCAGATTATGTCCGACTGCAATGCGGGCAAGATCACAAAAGCAGAGGCCGAGGCCCTGCTTTCCAGAAAATATTGATAGGAGGGAGAATCCCATGACGATCCCGGAAATCATCAGCCAAATGACGCTGGAAGAAAAGGCGGCGCTTCTCACGGGGGAAGATTCCTGGCATATTCGCAACTGCCCGCGTTTGGGGATGGAGCGCACGATGGTCAGCGACGGCCCGCACGGGCTGCGCAAGGAACGTGAAGATGCAAACGGCGGTTTATTCAAAGATAGTATTGATGCTGTCTGCTTCCCCTCCGCCGTGGGCATGGCGAGCTCCTTTCACCCAGATGCGCTTGCGAAGCTCGGCGAAACGCTAGGCGAGGAGTGCCAGGCGGAGGACGTTTCCATCCTGCTTGGCCCCGGTGTGAATATGAAACGCTCTCCTCTGTGCGGGCGAAATTTTGAATATTTTTCGGAGGATCCTTATCTCACGGGCAAGCTCGCCGCAAGCTATGTGCGCGGCGTGCAGAGCAAAGGCGTCGGCACCAGCGTCAAGCATTTCGCGGCGAACAATCAGGAGTATCGTCGCATGTCGATTTCTGCGGTGGTAGACGAACGCGCACTGCGTGAAATCTATTTGGCAGCTTTTGAAATGGTTGTCAAGGAGGCGAAGCCGTGGACGCTCATGTGCTCTTACAACCGGATTAACGGCGTATATTCCTCGGAGAACGAGTGGCTTCTGAACCGCGTTCTGCGCAAGGAATGGGGCTTCGAGGGCTTTGTGATGACCGATTGGGGCGCATCCAATTACCGTGTGCTCGGCGTTGGCAGCGGTTGCGACCTGGAGATGCCGTCCAGCGGGGAGCGAAACACGCAGCGGATTATCCGGGCTGTGCGCAGCGGCAAGCTGCATGAGTCCCGTTTGGACCTCTGCGTCCGACGGATTCTGGAAGCCTCTCAGCGGTATCTGGACGGGAAGCGGTCGGCCATCTTTGACCGTGAGCAGGATCATGAAATTGCCCGGGAGCTTGCCCGGGAAGCAATGGTGCTGCTAAAAAATGAAAACAATGTGCTTCCGCTTAAGGAAGGCGCGAAAGTCGCCTTCCTTGGCGAATTTGCAAAGCAGCCGCGCTATCAGGGCGGCGGTAGCTCCCATATCCATGCGCATCGCGTTACTTCCGCGTGGGAGGCGGCACAGGGGAAGGCGCAGCTCACCTTCGCGCCCGGATACCTTCTTGATAACGAAGAAGTGGATACCGCGCTGCTGCGTCAGGCGGCTCAAACAGCAAAGGATGCGGATGTTGCTGTCGTTTTTATCGGCCTGACCGACCGCATGGAATCTGAGGGCTATGATCGCAAGCATCTCAACTTACCAAACTCGCATAATGAGTTGGTAAAAGCAGTTGCAAAGGTGCAAAAAAACACCGTTGTTGTGCTGCACAATGGTTCTCCCGTTTTAATGCCGTGGCTGGGGACGTGCAAGGCGTTTTGGAAGCCTATCTGGGCGGAGAAGCGGCGGGGGAGGCGGTTGCTGATTTGCTGTTTGGCGAGGCAAATCCTAGCGGCAAACTCCCAGAAACCTTCCCACTCTCTTTGGAGGATACCCCGTGTGCCGCTTATTTCCCCGGAAATCAGCTTACCGTAGAGTATCGGGAGAGTATTTATATCGGCTACCGCTATTATGATAAGGTGGACAAAGACGTTCTTTTCCCCTTCGGCTTTGGGCTCTCCTACACACAGTTTGACTATTCCGGCCTAAAACTTAGCCGGAAGAAGCTGGGCGAGGGAGATACGCTGGTTGTTTCCTTCCGAGTGAAAAATACGGGCGCTGTTGCAGGGGCGGAGGCGGCGCAGCTCTATGTTGCCGCCCCTGTGGAGCACGGCTTCCGCGCACCACAGGAGCTCAAAGGGTTTCAAAAGGTCTTTCTGGAGCCGGGTGATGAGCAAGAGATCACGATCACGCTCGATGAGCGCGCCTTTTCCTATTATAATGTGCAGAAGAGGGCATGGGAGCCGGCCTCCGGCACATATGAAATTCGTATTGGGGCCTCCAGCCGCGATATCCGCCTGAAACAGCGCGTGGAGGTTTCCGGCGATGCGTTTCCGAATTTTGAGCAGTATCCCTCCTATATTTCCGGCATGGTGCAAAAGGTGCCGGACGGAGAGTTTGAGGCGCTTCTCGGCCAGCCGATGCCAAAGGCACAGATGGAGCCGGGCGAGCGCTTCACGATCAACAACTGTCTGGAGGATGCGAAGGACACCAAATGGGGGAACGTTTATGGCCAGCTAGCCAAAATAGCAGGCGAGCGATATGGAGACTTTTTGGAAAGCTGTCTATACGGCGCCGATCCGAACGATTGTCACAAGCTTCCATGTGTTGACGGAGCAGGAGGCCTTTGCGATCGTGGCGCTGCTCAATGAGGAACATGTGCTTTCTTCCCTTGCAGTCTTAATAAAAAAAAGTTGCGCAGATGAAAAAAGAAAAAGTAAGCCCCCAAAAGGGAGCATGCCGAATGATCTTGGCAGGCTCCCTTTCTGGTTTGACAGCACGAATTTCCGGAAGATAAAGTAAAAAAATATTTGATTTACCCCTTGATTTTTTTTCGTTGGTCCGATATAATAACAAAGCACCGGAAATGACCGACCGGTGCTTCCTTATGGAGAGTTGTCCGAGTTGGTCGAAGGAGCACGACTGGAAATCGTGTAATGAGTCAACGCTCATTCGAGGGTTCGAATCCCTTGCTCTCCGCCATAATATTTTTGTGGACAAACCTTTGATTATCAAGGGTTTGTCCACTTTTTTACGGCATTTTACATATGCAGTCCTTTACTCGATTATGTTGACGGTAGCTACACGATTTTTTGGAGTTTTTACAGGAATCGTATGGGTCAAATTGCTTCAATAGTCATGATTTTATCTTTGCTCGAACATACATTCATTGTGGAAATCCTAAACCAATGAGGAAAGGGTGTGAGAGGCTTTCGTTGCGCGCCAACTTTTGCACAAAAGAATGACGCCCCCTGACGCGGTTTCGTTTCTCTGCGTCAGGGGGCGTTTGCCTGTTGTGCTGTGCCGCGATTATCTAAATTTTTGCGATTGTGCTACTGCCAATTGATCGCACCGCTCGTTTTCCGGATGGCCCGCATGGCCTTTTACCCAAATGATTTCATATTCCTGCGTTTCCAAAAGCTTCAGCAGCTCCTCCCACAGCTCCGCGTTGAGCGCGGGTTTCTTATCTGCTTTCCGCCAGCCGTTGCGCCGCCAGCTAACGGCCCATCCTTTGGTGATTGCATTGGCAACATATTGTGAATCTGTGTAGATTTTGATGTGGCAGCGTTTTTTTCAGAGCCCTTAGCCCTTCGATCACGGCGGTGAGCTCCATGCGGTTGTTCGTCGTCTCCTTTTCGCCGCCGGAAAGCTCCTTTTCTTTGCCGCGGCAGCGCAGAATCGCACCCCATCCGCCGGGGCCGGGGTTCCCGGAGCATGCGCCGTCTGTAAACAGTTCCACAAGGTCAAGTCCAGTCTGCATAATGCAACTCCTTTTGCTTTCTTCCTGTTAAGGATACATCAGTCGCGGCTGAACGTCAATTCCTCCACAAAGATTCCCTCAACGCCGGCCAGCTCACAAAATTGCAGGATTTCCGATGGACTGCCCAGCACGGTGACGCCATAGGTTTTGATTCCATTCGCTTTGATAAAGCGTTGAACAGCTGCATAATAGTCTGACAGATTGCTTTCATATGACTCCAGGGTCTTTAAAAAATCAGGGTGATCCGCCATGACCTGTAAAAGCGTTTGAAAATGGCTTTCATATAGCGCACCGTTCTTTTTGCTGTCCGTATCAGAAAGGTGCGGCGAAAGCTCAAAATTGGGGTAACTGTTGTTGATCTGTTCAAAATAGATGCCCGTGCCGTTCGGCTCAAAACCAACTTGAGGCAAAAGCTGGGCAGGGAAAGAGTCGTTCATTTGAACGGTGGCCCCTGTAACGTCTGCGCTGGAATCTGTTGTTTCCGTGCCGATTTCTGCGTTCCTATAGTAGTTGGCATTACGCACAGCAACCCAGAGGATTGGAAGGCTGTTTTGATCCTTCATCTGGAGCGCGGCCAGCTCCTCCATGGATAAATCCTTTTGGAAGGAGAGCGCGGCCTTTACGTTCACATAATCGGGTAGCGTTTTTAGGTATGCAACCGTATCCGGCAGGTTTTCTTTTTGAAGCTCTGCGCCCGAATAGGATACGCCCCGCGTAAAGGCGTTTGCCATAGGATAGCTCCAAAATTCCTGCGCAAGGGAAAGCTTACCCCGATGCAACGTTGCGGGCAGATATTCTAGGCCACCCGTCAGCGAATCGCCGCGGGTAATGGTGAGGTCATAGCTGCCGATCCCTGTGTTTTTTGTTGTTAAACGATAAAACTGCTTTCCAGGGCAATGGAGTTCCGTGTAGGCAGCCAGGCAAATTCCAAAATTTGAGGTTTGCTTCTCATATGTGCTCTTTTGTGGATCATAGAACATTTGGTTTAACAGTGGCTTAGCGGCAAATTGCACGAAAAGGGCAAGGCATACCACTACGGCAACAGCACAGGCAATCAAGCACACATTTCGCTTTTTGATCGATTTTTTCATCTTTTTCAATCCGTCCGTTGCTTCTCCATTTGGCGGCGAGGCAGAGACGTTCAGCTCCATTCCGTCTGTTTCCAAAAGATATTGGGTAATCAGCTCATTTTTTTCGAGCTCTTGCTCGATATATTCTTTTTCTTCTTCCGATGCGGTTCCGTTTTGGTAGCGCTCAAAGGCGGCTTTAAAATCCATATCCGCTTTCCTCCAATGCTTTTTTTAGTTGATGCGGCCACGGCAAAGCGTGGTCTTTACATTGCCTACTGATCGCTGCGTGATTTTTGCGATTTCTCCGGTGGAAAGCCCCGCGTAATAATAGAGTAGCAGCGCTTCCCTGTAATGCGGCGGGAAGGAGTAGATACATTGCAGCAGCATGCGGTTGCGCTCCCGATTGATCGACTGTGTTTCAGGGGACTGTTCTGGCGGGGCGTATATCGGCAGCTCTGTTTGAAGCTCCATTTGCTTGTGCTTGTGCCGCAACCGATCGATCCAGAGATTCTTGCATACAAGCAACAGCCAGTATTGAAAATGCTCCGTTTCGTTTTCATAGGAAAATAGAGCCTTAACAAAGGCGTCGGCCACAAGATCTTCCGTATCTTCCCGATTTTTGCAGAGGGATAGGGTGTAGGCATATGCTGCGTCATAATAGTTTTGATACAACTCCTCCAGAATGTCAGGCTGCACGGCTTTCCCTCCTCTCATCAAAGAAACGGATGAAACACGGAAATGGTTACAAATGAATTCAAAATTTTTTTGGAATGCTGTATTCTAGCACAGGAAACTTCGGGCAGCAAGATAAAAATTCTCTTTTTTCTCCTTTTCCTTTGGTTATTCGCTTAGGCTTGTGTTCATACTAATGAAAAATGGATGGAAAAGCGCGGCATATCCATGCGCTTTTCGGAGGAGAGGAATTTTTTCATGAAAGCAGTTGTCATGGCCGGCGGCGAGGGGACAAGACTCAGGCCCCTGACCTGTAATATTCCTAAGCCGATGGCGCGGCTGTGCGGCCGCCCTGTATTGTGTTATATTTTGGATTTGCTCGCCCAAAATGGGGTGGATGAGGTATATCTAACACTGAAATACCTGCCGCAGGAGGTCACCTCCTATTTTAATCAAGGCAATTATTGCGGAATGCAGCTTCATTTTGTAGAAGAAGAGATTCCGCTCGGAACAGCCGGAGGTGTAAAAAACGCGGCGCGGGGCTTTCAGGAGCCATTTTTAGTTATCAGTGGGGATGCACTGTGCGACTATCAATTGCGCGAGGCGGTGGCCTTCCACAACGCCTCCGGTGCGCAGGCAACGCTTGTGACTGCACAGGTGGAAGACCCGCGTGAATATGGTCTTGTCCGCTTGGAGGAGGATGGCCGCGTAGAGGGCTTTATTGAAAAGCCGGGCTGGGGCCAGGCGGTTTCCGATTTGGCGAATACGGGTATTTATATCGTTGACCCCGCATGCCTGGCGCTTGTGCCGGAGGGGAGGCCTTTTGATTTTGCCAAGGATCTTTTCCCTGAGATGATGCGGCGGGGAATGCCGCTCTATGGTTACCGTGCGGAGGGGTATTGGTGTGATATTGGCGACCTGCGCGCCTATTTGCAATGCCAGCGGGATTTACTGGCAGGGAAGGTGAAGGCACGCTTTGCACCTCAAATTGCGCAGGGTATTTTTGCGAAGGGCGAACTCCCAAAAGGGGATTTTCATCTGATTCCACCGGTTTATATCGGGGAGAACGTTGAAATCGCACCGGGTGCGCAAATCGGCCCGGATTGTGTGATTGATGACCATTGCTTTGTCGGCCCCGGCGCAAAAGCACGCTTTTCCGTTTTATTAGAAAGCGCCTATCTGGCCGCAGATGCAACGCTCACCGGAGCTATTTTGTGCTCCGGGGCGTCGGTCAAACGCGGCGGCTCTATGTTTGAGGGCAGTGCAGTGGGGACGCAAGCCGTTGTTGGCGCGGGGGCAAGCGTGCGCCCAGATGTGCTGATTTGGCCTGGTAAAACGGTGGGGGATGGAGCCGTTGTATCGGAAAATGTGAAGTATGGCGGTGTCCGGCATGAAATATTTGACGACGGCGGCGTAGGGGGAGATAGCGGCATTGAAGTCACGGCGGAAATCGCCGCCCGCATCGGCGCATCGATTGGAAGCAGCAAGGCAGGCAAACGGGTCGGCATAGCATGTGATGCGCGGCGAGGCGCTCAGGCGTTGGCCTATGGCCTGATGTCGGGTTTGTTATCTGTGGGCAGCCATGTGTGGAATTTTGGCGAATGTTTTGAAGCGCAGCTCTCGTTTTTCACATCCTTTTGCGGGCTCGGCGTAGGGCTGTTCATCACGGGAGGAGAAGAAGCCGGTATCCGGATTTGCGGAGAGGGCGGGCTCCCGATCTCGCGCGCCTTGGAGCGGGATATTGAATCGCGCTTTGCAAAGGGAGAATTCAACCGCTGCGCAAGCGAAAATTGTCGGGATGTTTCCGATATGAGCAGCATTCAAATGATGTATCAGCAGGAGCTGTGCCGGACGGCTCCGGCAGGGCTTTTAGGGCAGCAGGCGCGCGTACAGTGCGCAAACGATCGGATTACAATGCTTTTGGGGGATTGCTTGGGGCGGCTGGAGTGTAAAGAAGGGGATATGGTCCTCCACGTGAATCGGCACGGCACCAAATTAAGCGTTAGCACGCCGGAAACGGGGCTTGTGGAATTTGACCGTCTGCTCGCTGTATGCACCCTGTATGAGCTGCAAAGCGGGCACGATGTTGCACTGCCTTATGATGCGCCCCGCCTGCTCAACACGATTGCTCAAGGCTATGAGCGCAAGGTGCTGCGCTATCTCATCAGTCCGGCGGATAACAGCGATGCGCGAGCTCGCACGGTCAGCGCCTCTCAGCTCTGGGTGCGGGATGGGCTCTTCATGGCGGTCAAGCTTCTGGCAATTATGAAAGAGCGCGGCCTTTCTCTTTCGCAGCTTTTATCAGAGCTGCCCGATTTTTCTGTTGCACGGCAGGTGGTAGAGGTGGATATCCTGCCCTCTCGCCTGGCGGATTTCTTTTCCTCCCAGGGAGAAGAGGTGACGAATGCGGAGGAAGGCATCACCCTGAGCCGGGGGGATGGGAGCCTGCTGATTACGCCTTCCCACAGCGGGAGAAAGCTTCGTTTGGTAGCGGAGGCGGCCAATATGGAAGCCGCGCAGGAACTGTGTAGCCAGATTGAAAATGAACTTCGCGCCGGTATGTCACTTGACAGAAAGGACGAGGCGCGGTAAAATATTACAAATAACGTGTGCCCCGTGCAGGGGCGATGCGATGTTGTGGAAAGATTTTCTGCGGTATAACGGATTTGTGAATGGTTGACGGGAATTGCAATTTGTGCGGCAGGGCCGCAAACATAGAGATAGCCGGCAAACGGCCAGAGGGAGCAGAAAGGATTCCCTTGTTTGCCGTGCGCGATGTGATATTGTACCCTTGATTCATATCCCGCCTGCGGTATGGCACGGCGGGTTTTATAAACAGTCCAGATGGTCGGAAGAAAACGACACAGAAAAATGGCCGTGATCGCCGAAGCGAAAACTGCTCTCTGACGTTTTATAAAATGGCAGGGGCTTCGGTTGTTTTTGTCTGATTGGTTTAAAAAGCGGACAAAACCCGGCATGATAATGGTTTGCTGTTTCGTTCCACACTGTGCTGCGTGAAAATATAAAATATAGAAGGAGTAGATGGAATGCCCAATCAAAAAATGAAACAAAGGAACCGAAAACACAAAAAACTCCAAAGGATAAAGTGATCGATGCCAGCGTGCGCGGCAAAAAGCCGGCCGCCGCGGAGCACCGTTATTATCAGAATCGGAAACGGCAGCAGGCGGCGAAAAAGGTTGCGCCGGTGAAAATTGCGTTTCTCGGCGGCCTCAACGAGGTTGGCAAAAATATTACGCTGTATGAATACGGAAACGATATGTTCCTGGTGGATTGCGGTCTCGCTTTCCCGGATCAGGATATGCCGGGAGTTGATCTTGTTCTTCCGGATTTTACCTATCTGGAGCGCAATGCCGATAAAATCCGCGGAATTGTGATCACGCACGGCCATGAAGACCATATCGGCGGCCTTGCTTATCTAATGAAAACGCTGAATATCCCGATTTATGCGACCCGCCTGACGATCGGCCTGATTCAAGGTAAGTTTAAAGAACATGGTCTTTTAAACACAACGAGCCTAAATGTAGTCAAGCCCGGGGATCACATCCCGTTCGGCGCTTTTGATGTGGAACTGATCCATGTGAACCATTCCATTCCCGATGCGGTTGCGCTGGCGATCCGCTGCAAGGCGGGCACCATTATCCAAACGGGTGATTTTAAAATTGATACGACGCCGATTGACGGCGAGATGATTGACCTTGCCCGGTTTGCCGAGATCGGGAAGGAGGGCGTGCTCTGCCTGCTCTCCGATTCCACCAATGCGGAGCGTCCGGGCTACACAGAAAGCGAGCGGAAGGTGGGTGAAGCCTTTCAGCGCCTTTTCGCAAAAGCTGGGAACCGCCGGCTGATCGTCGCGTCGTTTGCCTCCAACGTGCACCGTGTGCAGCAGATTATTGATGTGGCGCAGAGCCTTGGCCGCAAGGTGGCGCTGTCCGGCCGCAGCCTGGAAAACGTGGTGGCCATCGGCACGGAGCTCGGCTATCTCCATGTGCCGGATGGCTTGCTGGTGAGCATTGATATGGTGAACCGCTATCCTGCGGATCAGATGGTGATTATCACAACCGGCAGCCAGGGCGAGCCGATGTCTGCCCTGACACGCATGGCGTTTTCCGATCACCGAAAGGTTTCGATCTGCCCGAACGACTGTGTGATTATTTCGGCAAATCCGATCCCCGGCAACGAAAAAACGGTCAGCAAGGTAGTCAACGAGCTGATGAAGCTGGGAGCGGAAGTTGTTTATGAAAAGATGTATGACGTTCATGTTTCCGGCCATGCCTGCCAGGAGGAGCAAAAGCTGATGCTTGGGATCATCAAGCCGAAATATTTTATCCCTGTCCATGGCGAGCAGAAGCATTTGCGCAAGCATGCCGGGTTGGCGCTGAGCATGGGGATGGATCCGAAAAATATCCTCATTGCCGATAATGGCGTGGAGGTTTCTCTATCCGAAAAGGAATTCCGCGTCAGCGGCAACGTCCCGTCCGGCCGTGTGTTTGTTGATGGCTATGGCGTGGGCGATGTGGGCAGCATTGTGCTGCGCGATAGAAAGCATCTGGCGCAGGACGGCCTGATTATTGTGGTGGCCACGATCGATAGCAAAACAGGAGAGCTGCTCTCCGGGCCGGATGTGGTATCGCGCGGCTTTGTGTATGTGCGCGAATCGGAAGAGCTGATTGAGGATGCCTGCAAGGTTGCTCAGCGCATCCTGGAGGATTGCGCCGCTCATAACGTGCATGACTGGAGCTCCATCAAGCTCAAACTGCGTGATGAGGTATCCCATCTCATGTATGAGCGCACGAAGCGCAGCCCCATGATCCTGCCGATCCTGATGGACGTATAAATGATATTCGATTTTTGTTTGGCCTTATAAAGGGGGGGTTGGATGAAAAATCTCTGGAAGACGTATCCGGTGGCTGTAATTTCCTTGGGGGTATGTCTTGTTTTTGCAGGCGTTACCTTCGCCTTTTCGTGGCAGCTGGCCACGGTGGAGCTGCTCTTTTTGCTTGGCTGCCTGGCGTTTGAGCTGTTGCACCTGTATTTCCATGGGCGGCGCGTCCAAAGGGCTGTGTTGCAGATTTCCAATTCCCTTTCCTTCCCCGATCAGAAGTCGGCGCAGGACTTCCCGCTGCCGATACTAGCTGTAGACAGCGGCGGGAAGGTGCTCTGGTTTAACGATCTTTTCCGCACGCGCGTGTTGGGCGGAAAGAAGCTGGAGGATGCCGGAGCAATCCAGTTTACCTCCGGGGTCCCAGTGGAAGAGATCTTGGCGCAGGACAGCGTCCCGGTGGAATACGACGGGCTGCGTTATACCGTTTATGCCAACCGTGTTTCCGACCATAGCGATGCGGCCACTGTCCTATACTATATCGATGACACTCAGCTGAAAAAGCAGGCGGAAGAATATCAGTCCAGCCGCCCGGCTGTATTGCTGGTGGCGATGGACAGCCTGGATGAGATCGCCCACGGCCTGCGGGATAGCGAGAAGGCCGCCCTCACTGGCGGCGTGGAGAAGATTATTGAAACCTGGTCTTCCCAATTCGATTGCGTTATGCGCAAATATGCTAACAGCCGCTATATGATGGTTGTGGAAGAACGGGCGCTGCAAACAATGATGCAGCAGCGTTTTAACGTGCTCGACAGCGTCAGGGCCTATACATATGAAGGCCTGACCGGCGTGACGCTCTCTATCGGCGTGGGCCGGGGAGACAGCCTGCGCGAGTGCGAGGATGCTGCGAGGCAGGCGCTCGATATGGCGCTGGGCCGCGGGGGGGATCAGGCGGCGGTCAATACGCATGGCCAGTTTACCTTTTTCGGCGGCGTTTCTCAAAGCGTTGAAAAGCAAACGAAGGTGCGCACAAGGATTGTTGCCTCCGCAATCGCAGAGCTGTTTGAAGGCAGTGATACCATTTTAATTATGGGACATCGATTCGCCGACCTGGATGCTTTGGGCGCTGCGGTCGGTGTGTGGAGCGCAGCGCACTTTTTCAAAAAGCCGGCATATATCGTTATGTCGCGCGGCAAGTCGCTTGCAAAGGCACTGGTCAGCCAGCTTGATGAGAGCGGCATGCGGGATTTCATTATGGAGCCGGGCGACGCTTTGCAGCTTCTGAGCAAGCGTACGCTGCTTGTGGTGGTGGATACGCACCGGCCGGATTTTGTGGAATATCCGCCGTTGCTGGAAAAGGTCAAAACCGTGATCGTCATTGACCATCATCGCAAAACGGTCAACTTCATTGATAACGCGGTTATTTTTTATCATGAGCCCACAGCTTCTTCCGCATCGGAGATGGTAACGGAGCTTCTGCCCTATATGAGCAATAAGCCCTTTATCGATAAATTGCAGGCGGAGGCGCTGCTTGCGGGCATCATGCTCGACACGCGTGATTTTGTGTTGCGCACCGGAGTGCATACCTTTGAGGCAGCGGCATACCTGCGCGGGCGCGGTGCGGATACCGTGCGCGTTAAGCAGCTGTTTTCCAACAGCATGGAGGATCACCAGCTGCGCAACGCCATCACCTCGAATTTTGATACCTATCGCGGCTGCGCAATCGCGATTGCCGATATTGAGTCCGAGGATCTGCGGATCATCGCTTCGCAAGCTGCGGACGAAATGCTGAATATCAGCGGTATACAGTCCTCCTATGTCCTTTACCGGACGGGGGATATTGTCAATATTTCGGCTCGTTCCATGGGTGCTATGAACGTTCAGCTGATTATGGAAATGCTCGGCGGTGGCGGCCATCAGACAATGGCGGCTGCGCAGTTGAGCAATATATCAGTCAGCGATGCCAAGGTTCGCCTGTTGCAGGTGATCGATCAATTCTATGCGCAGATTAATGCGCAGGAAGAGGCTCCACAGGAGCGGCCGGAAGAGATGCAAAACTAAACAGGTAATAGACGCAACCCGTGTTTTGTATAGAAAGGATGGTTCTGAAAATGAATGTTATTTTAAAGCAGGATGTAAAAGGCCTTGGAAAAAAAGGCGAGATGGTGAAAACCTCTGATGGATATGCCCGTAATTTCCTCTTCCCCCGCGGCCTTGCAATGGAGGCGAATAAGCAGGCGATGAGCGAGCTAAAAAACCGGCAGGAGGCTGAAAATTACCGCATCGCTACAGAGACGGCTAAAGCGAAGGAAGCTGCCGCCAAGCTGGAAGGAAAAACGCTGAAGCTCACTGCCAACGCAGGTCAAAACGGCCGGCTGTTCGGCTCCGTCACCTCAAAGGAAATTGCGGAATTAATCGCCAAGGAGTTCGGAATCCAGGTTGATAAGCGCAAAATCGTAGTGGAGGATATCAAAAATTTTGGCACCTTCCCGGCAGAAATTAAGCTCTATAACGGCGTAACCGCCAAGCTTTATGTGATGGTAGGCGAATAACCCCTAAAACTCTGACAGGTAGAAAATAAAGCTTGAAAGCGCCTTCTTTCGCACTTTGTTTTCTGCTTTTTAAGCAAAGGTTTTGTCCAAACTTTTGGCTTTTCAAAAATTGTACCATTACACAACCGGGGGTAAGAAAGGAGTGGTGATCAGCATGGATGAAATCAATGCGCTTTCCAGCTTTGACGGCGTAAAAATGCCATTTAGCCTGGAAGCGGAGCAGGCTGTGCTGGGCTCTCTCCTGATCGATCCGGGCTGCATGCCGCAGGTGCTGATGCTGGTCAAAGGGGAATATTTCTACCTGCCGCAGCATCAGGCGATTTTTGGCATCATGGTCAATATCGACGCCATGGGTGGCAAGATCGATCCGCTGCTCGTGTTGGATCAGCTGAAAAAAGATAACGTATACGATGATGCAGGCGGCAAAACCTATTTGTTCCAGCTTGCTCAGGCGGTGCCCTCCACTGCGAATGTGGAGGCGTATGCCCGCATCGTGCGGGAAAAGTTCTACATGCGTACGCTCATCAACGTTTCTCGGGAGATTATTGATTCCGCCACAACGGAAGAGGCGGAGGCAGACTTGTTGCTGGATGCCGCGGAACAGCGCATTTATGATATCCGGCAGGGGAAGAATACGGTCGGGCCCTCCCGCCTGAGCGATGTGATCGTTAATGAGGTGTATGATAGGCTCTATAAGCTGAGCTCCCCAGACAGGGAGCAGTATATGGGATTCACCACGGGCTTTTCTGATCTGGACCGGGTCATTTCCGGCTTGAATAAATCCGACCTCATCATTGTGGGCGCCCGCCCGGCAATGGGTAAAACGAGCTTTGCGCTCAACATTGCGCGCAATGTTGCACTCAAAGCGAAAAAAAAGGTTTTGTTTTTTTCGCTTGAGATGACCAAAGAGCAATTAGCGCAGCGCCTGCTTTCGAGCGAGGCGCGTGTTGGCAGCCAAAAGATGCGCACCGGCCAGCTGACGGATGATGAGTGGAGTAGGCTCGGCGCGGCCACAGTTGTTTTAAATGAATGCGACCTCTATGTAGACGATACTTCCAGCATCACCGTGCCGGAGATGAAGGCGCGCGTGCGCCGCATGCGGGATGTTGACTGCGTGGTCATCGACTATCTCCAGCTCATGCAGTCCGGCAAACGTACGGAAAACCGTGTGCAGGAGGTTTCTGATATTACGCGAAACCTGAAATTGATGGCCAAGGATGTCAACGTTCCGGTTATCACGCTTGCCCAGCTCGCGCGCGGCACGGAGGGACGCGGCAAATCACACCGCCCGCAGCTTTCTGACCTGCGTGAATCCGGCTCCATCGAGCAGGATGCGGATATTGTTATGATGCTTTACCGTGAGGATTATTATAAGGACGAAAATCCGCCAGAAGAGGCGAACGCCAACATCACCGAGGTGATCGTGGCCAAAAAACCGCCACGGCCCGGTGGAGACGGTGGAGCTTGGCTGGAACCCGGATTATACGATGTTTACCACCTTGGAGAGAAACCGTGATGAAATGTAGGGCTCTTGAAACGATTCAGCGTCATCATCTGCTGACGCCGGGTGCGGCGGTCATTGTCGCCGTTTCCGGGGGAGCGGATTCGATGGCGCTGCTCTTTTTTCTGAATGAAATCCGCGAGGAATTTCATCTGACGCTTTCAGCCGCCCATATTAACCACGGCCTGCGCGGTGCGGAGGCAGACCGGGATGAATTGCTAGTGCGCAATACGTGCAATCGGTTGAAAATTCCTCTATCTATCCTGCATACGGATGTGGCGCAGGAAGCAAAGCAAACGGGCGAGGGAATAGAGGAGTGTGGCAGGCGGGTTCGCTATGCCTATCTGGAGGCCTTGAATGAGCAAGCGCTCATTGCCACGGCACATACGCTGGATGATCAGTTGGAAACCTTCCTGATGCATTTTGCGCGCGGCGCAGGACTGCATGGCCTGTGCGGCATTCCGGCAAAGCGAGGGCGGATTATCCGTCCACTGATCGGCTGCACGAGGGAGGAAATCGAGGCTTATTGTGCGAAACGACAAATCCCTTATGTGATTGACAGCACCAACCTTTCTCATGACTATGTGCGCAACCGGGTGCGGCTGGAGATTGTGCCGGTGCTGAGGGGCATCAACCCCAATGTGCAGGAAGCTGCGCGCCGCTGCATGGATACTTTATCCGCCGACGATGTGCTTTTGGAGCGGCTTGCCTCACAGTCGCTTCAAAAGCTGAAAAAAGAAAACGGTTATCAGGCTGCGGAGCTGCTCGCTCAGGATAAAGCCCTGCGCACTAGGGTCATCGCGCAAATTCTGAGGGATGAGGGATGCGCCCAGCCTGCCTACTGCCATATCGCATCGGTGGAGCAATTGTTGGCGCAGGGGAAGGGCTGTGTGCAGGTGGGCGGGGGCGTTACCGCTCGCGTCCGGCGCGGCGTGCTGGAGTTTCCGCAGGAGGATGCTGTGGCGCAAACTCCGCCGCTTGCCGTCCAACCGCTGGAATGGCCTGAAGCACAGGTTTTTGCATGGGCAGGAGGGCGGCTGGCGTTTTCTTTTGTTTACAAAAAAGATTTTGTAAAGATACAAAAAATTCATAAACACCAGTTGGCGAATTGCTTGGATTATGATAGAATACATGGTAACCTGATTTTGCGGCAGCGCATTGCTGGCGACTGCCTGCGCCCAGCCGGAAGGGGCTGCACCAAAACCTTTAAGAATCTGTTTCAGGAGCTGGAGGTTCCACCGGAGAAGCGAAGCGGCATGCCTGTTTTGAGCGATGCTGCCGGCCCGGTGTGGGCCCCGTTTTTTGGTGTGGATGAACGGGTTGCTGTCACGGGTCAAACGAATCAAATATTAATCATCACCAGCGGGGGGATACAATAGTGCGTGACGATATTGAGAAAATCCTGCTTAACGAGGAATCCTTATCGGGCATTGTAAAAGAATTGGGCGCAAAAATCAGCGAGGATTATAGGGGAAAACGCCTGCTGATGATCAGCATCCTCAAAGGCTCCGTCGTATTCATGGCGGATTTGATGCGTGCAATCACCATTCCCTGCCGCATCGATTTTATGGCGGTTTCCAGTTATGGTTCCGGCGTGAAAACGAGCGGCGTCGTCAAAATCGTAAAAGATTTGGATATTAATTTAGAGGGGTACGATCTTTTGATCGTGGAGGATATTCTAGACAGCGGCAAAACGCTCCACTACATACGCGAGATTTTAACCTCCCGCAATCCCAAGAGCATCCGTATCTGCACGCTGCTTGATAAACCGGAGCGCCGTCAGGTTGACATGGCTGCGGATTATGTGGGCGCGTGTGTGCCGGATGAATTTGTGGTGGGCTACGGCCTCGATTATGATGAAAAATATCGCAATCTTCCGTATGTGGGCGTGCTGAAGCCCTTCGTCTATGGCGGTAAATGATTGTATTGATGAAATCTGCCGTTTTGGGCAAGATAGCTGAAGGAGTGATTCATTAACTTGGATAAGAAAAGGAACTGGCGTGTTTTCCTGCCGTATTTGTTGCTGCCGGTCGTATTGATTCTGGCGCTGTCCTTCTTTACCACAACGCAAAACGCGTAAAGACGGATATTATCAGATTGTCCAGTATTTCGATCAGGGTGAGGTAACCGCCTATCGTTTAATTTAAGCAGCCGTGTGTTGGAATATCAGCTGAAAGGCAGCAATGAGTGGCAGAAATACACGGTTCCCAATGCCAACCTGTTCGTAGAAGATATCCACGAATCGGTGCGCGAATATAATAAAGCGCATCCAAATGCCCCTATCAAATATGATATGGAGGCCGGGAGTGCAAATTCCTGGTGGGTAAGCCTTCTGCCGACGGCGTTGATGATTGTGCTGTTGATCGGCGGCCTGGTCTATATGACGCGCCGCATGAATCAGACGATGACCAACGAGACGAACCGGACGATGAGCTTCGGCAAGGCGCGCGTCAAGCAGGTGAAGGATGAAAAGCGCAAAACCACTTTTGCCGACGTTGCGGGCGCGGATGAAGAGAAGGAAGAGCTCTCTGAAATCGTTGCTTTCCTCAAGGAGCCGCGTAAATTTAACGATTTAGGCGCAAGGATTCCGAAGGGCGTATTGCTCGTCGGCCCTCCCGGCACAGGTAAGACGCTGCTAGCCCGTGCGGTGGCAGGCGAGGCAAACGTGCCGTTTTTCTCGATTTCCGGCTCGGATTTTGTGGAAATGTATGTCGGCGTGGGCGCGTCTCGTGTGCGCGATTTGTTTGAGCAGGCCAAAAAGAATTCCCCGGCTATCATCTTCATTGATGAGATCGACGCGGTCGGCCGCCACCGTGGCGCCGGCATGGGCGGCGGGCATGATGAGCGCGAGCAGACGCTGAACCAGTTGCTCGTGGAGATGGATGGTTTTGGCGCGAACGAAGGCGTTATTATCATTGCGGCCACCAACCGCCCGGATATCCTTGACCCGGCGCTGCTGCGTCCCGGTCGGTTTGACCGCCAGGTGACGGTCGGCTACCCGGATCTCAAGGGCCGCGAGGCGATTTTAAAGGTTCATGCAAAGGGCAAGCCCCTTGCGCCGGATGTAGATTTGAATGTGATTGCGCGCTCTACCGTCGGCTTTACGGGTGCGGATCTTGAAAATCTTCTGAATGAGGCGGCGCTGTTAGCCGCGCGCCGTGATCAGAAGGCGATTACCATGACGGAGATCGAAGAAGCGACGATCAAGGTCGTTGTGGGCACAGAAAAGAAATCCCACAAGATGAGCAGCAAGGAGAAGAAGCTGACCGCTTACCATGAGGCGGGCCATGCGGTTGCAACCTTCTTTTTGGAGAGCCAGGACCCGGTGCATCAGATTTCGATCATCCCGCGCGGCATGGCGGGCGGTTATACGATGTCCATGCCGAAAGAGGATAAGAGCTACACCTCCAAAAACGACATGCTTGATGAGCTTGTCGTCCTGCTCGGCGGTCGGGTGGCGGAGTCGCTGATTCTTGGCGATATTTCCACCGGCGCTTCCAATGATATCGAGCGTGCGACGGAGATCGCGCGCAAGATGGTCACAAAATACGGCATGAGCGAAGCGCTCGGCCCGATTGCTTTCGGCTCCGGGAATGACGAAGTGTTCCTCGGCCGTGACTTTAGCCATACGCGAAATTATTCTGAAAATGTGGCGTCTGAAATTGATGAAGAGATCAACCGCATCATCGTGAACGCCTATAACCGTTGCCGTTCCATTTTGGAGGAGCATCAGGATAAGCTGCATAAGGTTGCCCATTACTTGTATAACCATGAAAAAGTGGATGGCGACCTCTTCAAAGAGCTCATGACGAATGACGCGCTTGAAATAGAGCCGATGGTAGAGGCAGATGCGCTTTCTGAACAGGAAGAAAGCCCGGCTGATGAGGCAAACGCGCCGGATCAGATCGGGCAGAATGCAGAATCCGCAGAGGAACAGTCGCCTCAAAACGACTGACGCTCTATCAATCCTGACGACAGAGCCTGAAACCGTCGGTTTTCCCGGCGTGGTTCGGGCTCTTTTTCCACGTTTGGAGGCGTGTGGAACGGTCAGGGAGCAAGCAATGTGATCAACGTGTTCAACCCTGCGCTGTAGCGCGTTCAGCACAATCTATATAGATCATTTTCATCAGGAGTATCACATGTATTACGCTGTTGGACCCTTTTGAGGAATCCGCGCCGGATGAACCTTAAATTAACACAGCCGTTCCCTTGCCCTTGACACAGACCTAAGATATCGTGTAAAGTAGTATTCTGAAAAAAGGAAATTTTTGTTTTGACTCTCCCGGATGGGAAAGAGAAAGCGAACCTAGGGCTTTGCTATGTGTGTTTCGTCCAAAGAGGAATCGCGAAAGGATGACCAGTTACATGCCCAAAAAGAAAGCCAGCTATGGCAATGAAAATATCACATCGCTCAAAGGCGCGGACCGGGTGCGCAAGCGTCCGGCCGTTATCTTTGGCTCTGACGGGCTGGAGGGCTGCGAGCACTCGATTTTTGAAATCCTCTCCAACTCCATTGACGAGGCGCGCGAGGGGTTTGGCGATCGGATTATGGTAACTCGTTATATAGACGGCTCCATTGAAGTGCAGGATTTTGGCCGCGGTATTCCGATGGATTATAATGAAAATGAAGCGAAGTTTAATTGGGAGCTTGTTTTCTGCGAGCTTTATGCCGGCGGAAAATATAACACCAACGACAGCGACGGCAGCTATGAATACTCCCTCGGCCTGAATGGACTGGGCCTCTGCGCAACGCAGTATTCCTCGGAATATATGGATGCAGAGGTGCATCGGGACGGCTGGTGCTATAAAATGCACTTTGAGCATGGCGAACCCGCCGGAGAGCTCGTCAAGGAGCCATATCAAAAGAAGGATACTGGCTCCACGATTCGCTGGCGGCCCGATCTCAAGGTGTTTACGGATATCAATGTGCCGCTGGAATATTATCAGGAGACAATCATGCGGCAGTCCGTTGTCAATGCCGGAGTACGCTTTATCCTGCGGGATCAGACGGAGAAGGGTTTTGCAACCTACGAGTATTTTTACGAAAACGGTATTTCCGATTATGTGAAGGAATTTGCTGGGGAGGATGCATTCAGCAGCGTGCAGTTCTGGCAGACGGAGCGCAAGGGCCGCGATCGGGCGGACAAGCCTGATTATAAGGTGAAAATTAATGCGGCGCTTTGCTTTTCAAACAAGAAGCAGAGAAAGGAGTATTACCACAACTCCAGCTTCCTGGAGCACGGCGGCGCGCCGGAAAAGGCCGCGCGCAGTGCCTTTGTCTCTCAAATCGACGCTTACCTCAAGCAAAACGGGAAATATCTCAAGAGCGATAGCAAAATAAGCTTTCAGGATGTGGAGGATTGTTTGATCCTCGTCATATCCTCCTTCTCCACGCAGACATCCTATGAAAACCAAACGAAGAAGGCCATTACCAACAAATTCATCCAGGAGGCCATGACGGAGTTCCTGCGCCATCAGTTGGAGGTCTATTTTATTGAAAACCGCCTAGAGGCAGATAAGATCGTCGAGCAGGTGCTCATCAATATGCGCAGCCGTATTAAGGCGGAGACAACAAGGCAAAACCTCAAAAAAACGCTGCAAAGCTCCAACGATATGACCAATCGCGTGGCTAAATTTGTTGACTGCCGCAGCAAGGATGTTGGGCAGCGAGAGCTGTTCATCGTGGAGGGCGATTCGGCGCTCGGCTCCTGTAAGCAGGCGCGCGATCCGGATTTTCAGGCAATCATCCCGTTGCGCGGCAAAATCCTCAACTGCTTAAAATGTGAATACGATAAGATATTTAAAAGCGAGATTATTACGGACCTCATAAAAATCCTCGGCTGCGGCGTAGAGGTGAGAAGCAAGGCGAGCAAGGAGCTTTCTTCCTTCAATCTAGATTTGCTGCGGTGGAATAAAGTGATTATCTGCACGGATGCCGACGTGGATGGCTTTCAGATCCGTACCCTCGTGCTCACAATGATTTACCGCCTGATGCCGACACTCATCGACGAGGGGAAGGTATTCATCGCGGAATCTCCCTTATATGAAATCAATCATAAAGGCCAGACCTGGTTCGCCTATACCGAGAAGGAGAAGGCAGCTGTGCTCGCAGAGCTTGGCGACTGCCGCCCCAAGCCGGATATCCAGCGCTCCAAGGGCCTTGGTGAAAATGACGCGGATATGATGAGCCTCACCACGATGAACCCTGCCACGCGCAGACTCATCCAGATCGAGCCGGATGCGGCGGAAGCAACCTCTCAGATGTTCGATATGCTGCTGGGCAACAATCTGGCGGCACGCAAAACACATATTGCGGATAACGGGCATCTGTATCTTGATTTAACGGATGTTAGCTGATTCGGGAAACGGAACATCCGATTTTCTCAGGCTGTGAAAGGATGGACATTTTATTATGGCTCCCAGAAAAGCAAAAAGAATCCGGTAAAAAATGAATGAGATCAATTTTAAAACGCCCATATTCTCGGCGCGGGCGAGGTAGTCAATCAGCGCATTACAGATACGCTGGAAACAAACTATATGCCTTATGCGATGAGCGTGATTTTATCCCGCGCGATCCCGGAGATCGACGGCTTTAAGCCCTCACATCGGAAGATTTTATACACAATGTATAAGATGGGGCTTTTGACCGGTTCCCGTACCAAATCGGCCAATATCGTCGGCAGCACGATGAAGCTCAACCCCCATGGCGACGCGGCGATTTATGATACCATGGTGCGCCTCTCCCGCGGGTATGAGGCGCTTTTGCACCCATATGTTGATTCCAAGGGGAATTTCGGTAAAGTCGTATTCCCCGTGGATATGCAGTGGGGCCTGCCTCCCCGTTATACCGAGGCAAAGCTCGATCCGCTCTGCAATGAGCTGTTCCGTGATATTGATAAAGATACGGTTGATTTCGTGGATAATTACGACGGAAAATTAAAAGAGCCGACGTTGCTTCCGGTTACCTTCCCGTCGATCCTGGTCAACGCAAATACGGGCATCGCCGTCGGTATGGCAAGCTCTATCTGCCCCTTCAATCTTAAAGAAGTCTGCGAAACGGCAATTGCTCTGATGCAGGATGAAGAGCACGATGTGGCCGACACACTCAAAGCGCCGGATTTTACGGGCGGCGGCCGGATCCTCTACGACCGCGCGGAGATGGAAAAATATCTACCGCACCGGCCGCGGCGGCATTCGTGTGCGTGCAAAATACGCCTATGATAAGGAAAATAACTGTATCGATGTGACCCAGATCCCGCCGACCACCACAATCGAGGCGATTATCGATAAGATCATCGACCGCGTCAAGGCCGGCGTGATTCGTGAGATCAGCGATGTGCGCGATGAAACCGGCCTTGCCGGTATGAAGCTGACCATTGATCTCAAGCGCGGCGTAGACCCGGAGAAGCTCATGCAGAAGCTTTTCCGTATCACGCCGCTGGAGGATACGTTTTCCTGCAACTTCAATGTGTTGATCGCCGGAGTGCCGCGCGTGCTGGGTGTGAAAGAGCTGCTCAATGAATGGATCGCCTTCCGCGTAGAATGCGTGCGTAGGCGCACTTTTTACGATCTGACCAAGAGCAAGGATAAGCTGCATTTATTGCAGGGCCTTGCGAAAATCCTGCTGGATATCGACAAGGCGATCCGGATCATCCGCCAGACGGAGGAGGAGAGCGAGGTTGTCCCCAACCTGATGATCGGATTCGGCATTGATGAGGTTCAGGCAGAATATGTGGCGGAGATTAGGCTGCGCCATTTAAACCGTGAGTATATTCTCAAGCGGACGGATGAAACTGGCAAGCTAGAGCAGGAGATTGCGGAAATTCTCCGATTCTATCGCCGGACTTTTGGAGTACAGTTCGTTTGTTTTCACCAGTCCTTTGATGATACTGCCTACATCTTCGCCATATTCGGCATTCACTTCTTCGATAGACAGGATATGTGCCTTCACTATTTCATGAAGCATGATGCCGACCAGACACGAACCTTTCATGCCGATTTCTTCGGCTACGATAACTGCCGTTTGTAAATCTCTGATGACGGGATTCATCCCGAAGTTATTGCGTTGCAGCCCGTTACACTGGGCGGCTTTGATAAGATGTTTCTTTAATTTTTGGCAATCTCTCCAGAAAATACTGTCTCCGGCAGACTGCAATAAATGTCGATAGAGTGAAAAAAGCTCCTTTTTTTCCTCCAATGTAAAAAAGTCGTCCATATTCAATCTTGTTAATTCGATGTAAAAGTAGTTTTTTTTCCGGTTATTCGGCAAGAAGTAAATAACATTTTGTATTTTTGGGCATCAATTAATAAAATTAGATATTATGATAACGACACAGGACAAAGAGTTGCTTGCCAAGAAAAGGCATCACGGAAGAGCAAATTGCAGAACAATTAGCATGCTTCCAGACGGGATTTCCCTTTTAAACTGGATGCGGCAGCTTCCATCGAAAAGGGCATATTAGCTCCCGACGCAGAAGAACAGAAGGCTTATCTGGCCGCCTGGGATGCATATACAAACACAGATAAGACTGTTGTGAAGTTCGTGCCTGCCTCCGGTGCTGCAAGTCGTATGTTTAAGAATCTATTCGAGTTTCTGTCCGCCGATTATGACCAGCCGACTACCAAGTTCGAGCAGGCCTTCTTTGACGGAATCAAGAATTTTGCTTTCTATGACGATCTGAATGTGGCCTGTCAGCGAATCTCCGGAAAAGACATTCCCGGACTGATGGAAGAAGGCAACTATAAAGCAGTGGTGTCCGCCCTGCTGGAGACTGCAGGACTGAACTATGGCGCACTACCGAAAGGTCTGCTCAAATTCCATAAATATCCCGAAGGCTCCCGCACTCCGATGGAGGAACATCTTGCCGAAGGCGCTCTGTATGCAGCCGGCAAGAGTGGCAAAGTGAACGTACACTTCACCGTGTCTACCGAACACCGCGAACTTTTCAAGAAGCTCGTGACGGAAAAAGTGGACGACTTCGCCAAACGTTACGGCGTAGACTATTACATCACCTTCTCCGAGCAGAAGCCAAGTACCGACACCATTGCTGCCGATATGGACAACCAACCGTTTCGCGACAACGGCAAACTGCTGTTCCGTCCCGGTGGTCATGGCGCGCTGATTGAGAACCTGAACGACTTGGACGCAGACATCATCTTCATCAAGAACATCGACAACGTAGTGCCCGACCGTTTGAAAGACGACACCGTTACGTATAAGAAACTGATTGCCGGAGTGCTCGTTACCCTGCAAAAACAAGTATTCGAATACCTCACGCTGCTCGACAGCGGCAAGTATACGCACGACCAGATGATGGAAATGCTTCAATTCCTGCAAAAGAAACTCTTCTGCAAGAACCCGGAAACAAAAGACCTCGAAGACTCCGTATTGGCTATCTACCTCAAAAACAAGTTCAACCGCCCGATGCGTGTCTGCGGAATGGTGAAGAACGTAGGCGAACCCGGCGGCGGTCCGTTCCTTGCTTACAACAGCGACGGAACCATCTCCCTGCAAATTCTCGAAAGCTCGCAGATCGACATGGACGATCCGGAGAAGAAAGAAATGTTCGAGAAGGGTACGCACTTCAATCCGGTAGACCTCGTATGCGCTGTGCGTGATTATAAAGGACATAAATTCGACCTGGTGAAATATGTAGATAAAGCCACCGGCTTCATCTCCTACAAATCGAAGAACGGTAAAGACCTGAAAGCCCTCGAACTTCCCGGCTTGTGGAATGGTGCGATGAGCGACTGGAATACTGTCTTTGTAGAAGTTCCTCTTTCTACCTTTAACCCGGTGAAGACAGTGAATGACTTGTTGCGTGAGCAACATCAGTAATTTATTCACCACAGAGGACACAAAGGACACAGAGTTTTTTCGGTAAGGTAAGACCGGAAGCAATGGAATCAATTGCATTAATCCGGTGAAAAAGTTCTATAAAAACTCTATAAAATCTCTGTGTCCTCTGTGCCCTCTGTGGTGAAACTTAAAAAAGAGTGTTTAGAATGAATCAGATAGAGAAGATCATTGATATTGCTACTTGGAACAGAAGAGAACATTACGAACATTTCAGTGCTTTTGACGATCCGTTTTTTGGAGTGACGGTCAACGTAGATTGTACGCGCGCGTATCAGGAAGCCAAAGACAAAGGCGTTTCCTTTTCCCTGCTCGTCCTTCACCGCATCGTGACTGCCGCGGCTGCCGTGGAAGAGTTCCGCTACCGCATCGAAGGCAATCGAGTGGTGTGTTATGACAGTCTTCTGCCCGAAGCCACTGTGGGCCGTGCCGACCACACCTTTTCTTTTGCCGCCTTTGAATACGATCCGGACGAACTCGTCTTTATTCGTCGGGCAAAAGCCGAGATGGAACGCCTGCAAGCCACTACGGGACTCAACAAAGGAGGTACGTTTCATCCTAACGCCATTCATTATTCGGCTGTGCCGTGGCTCTCTTTCACCGATATGAAGCATCCCACCAATATGCGTTCGGGCGACAGCGTTCCCAAAATCTCCACCGGTAAATACTTCCGCGAAGGAGAAAGGCTGATGATGCCCGTTTCCGTCACTTGCCATCATGGATTGATGGATGGCTATCATGTAGCGCAGTTTATCGAGAAGCTCCATTTATAAACTTCGTTCTGAAAAAGACTAACCAGACTATGATATGAGAGTAAAGATACCCAGACGGGAAATCATCCTATTCTGTTCCGCCTTGCTTTTCCCCGTTGCTTCGCTGTGCGCACAAGAAGTGGGGCAGGAGGTGAAAGAGGTCAGGCAAGACGTGGAGCAACTCCAGCAGGACGTCCGCGAACTTCGTGAAGAAGTGCGTCGATTGCAGGACGAACTTCATGGATTCCGGCGCAACAGTTTCCCGCAATGTGGCATGGACACGGTAGCTCCTTACGTTCCCCATCGGTTCATTCACCGGTTGGGGATAGAAGCCCGGCCGCAATATGTGTTCCCCACCAATCCTTTCCTGCAAGGAGAGAACGAACGGTGGAAGCCCATCCAAAGTTCCTTTGCTGCTCATCTGAAATATTCCTTCAAGTTTCGTCCCAACACCTGTGCCGACCGTATCTACGGCGGAGCCTACCAAGGCTTCGGCTTGGCCGTCACCACCTTTGGCGATCGTAAGCAACTCGGTGATCCGGTGACGTTCTACGTCTTTCAGGGCGCACGCATCGCTCGTTTCAATCCTCGTCTTTCGCTCAATTACGAGTGGAATTTCGGCCTTTCTGCCGGATGGAAACCATACGATAACGATTACAACTCCTACAACGGAGCGGTAGGCTCACGGGTGAATGCGTATCTCAATGCAGGTATCTACCTCAATTGGTCGCTTTCCCGTTATTTCGACTTTATCATCGGCGGAGATTTTACGCATTTCTCCAACGGCAACACTAAATTCCCCAACGCAGGAGTGAATACCACCGGAGCGAAAATCGGTCTGGTGTACAACTTCAACCGTGAAGAATCCGACCTGACCAAGTCTTTGGTCAAGCCGTATATTCCCCGTTTTCCCCGTCATATCAGTTACGACCTTGTGTTGTTCGGCTCGTGGAGACGGAAAGGCGTGTACGTAGAAAGCGGGAAGCAGATAGCTTCGCCGGGCAGTTACCCCGTGGCGGGATTCAACTTTGCCCCGATGTACAACCTCAACTATAAGCTGCGATTCGGCGTCTCGCTGGACGGTGTTTATGACGGTAGTGCCAATGTGTACACCGAAGACCGGATTGTGGAGTACGATTACGATGGAGGCAGCGGCACTTCCGGACGCAGGTTTCTTGTGCCGGGCATTCAGCATCAGCTTGCTCTCGGACTTTCGGGACGGGCGGAGTATGTAATGCCGTTTTCACCATCAATGTCGGTTTGGGAACGAATGTGCTGGGGCGTGGCGATTTGCGGGGGCTGTATCAGGTCTTTGCGTTGAAGATAGACGTGACACGTAGCTCTTTCCTTCACATCGGTTACAATCTCCAAAACTTTCAGACACCTAATTATCTGATGCTCGGCTTGGGATTCCGTTTCAATAATAAGTATCCTAAGGTGCGTCATTAGAAATGTCCGTCCGGTGGCCTGTCGAATATCAAGTAAGGAATCTCAAAATGGAAAACATTATTCAAAAAATCAGAGAAATCTATCCGGTATCCGATGAAGCGCTTCAGGCGCTTCAGGCGAATATGGAACTGCGATATTATCCTAAAGATACCTATATCGTCCAGTCGGGGGTAACAGACCGCCTGGTTTATTTCATTGAAGAGGGCATTGCCCGTTCCGTATTCCATCACAACGGACAGGACACTACTACGTGGTTCACGCTGGAAGGCGACATTACGTTCGGCATGGATTCGCTCTACTATCAGCAACCGTCGGTGGAGAGCATTGAAACGCTTTCCGATTGCAAAATCTACGTCATCCATATCGACAAGCTGAATATGCTCTACGAAACCTATATCGACATAGCCAACTGGGGGGCGCATCCTGCATCAGAATGTCAACAAAGAGCTTAGCCACATGTTTGTGGAACGGCTCCAGCTTTCGCCTAAAGAACGGTATGAGCAGTTCAACCGTCGCTATCCCGGACTGATAAACCGGGTGAAGCTGAAGTATGTGGCTGCCTTTTTGGGCATTTCCATCTACACGCTTAGTCGGGTACGTGCTAAAAAATAGTTTTCGGTAGGGCTTTTTTGCTTTTAAGCAAAAGAACTTCGTTTCGCAAACCGTATCTTTGCCATCTGAAAATACTAACTAACTAATAGAAAAAACAGATGTCGAACATTTCTTCTTCAGCCTTTGCAGATACCAAAGCACATTATGATCTTCTTGACGGACTTCGCGGTGTAGCGGCTCTTATGGTGATATGGTATCATGTATTCGAGGGATATGCTTTTGCCGGTGGTGGCAATATCGAGACTCTCAACCACGGTTATTTGGCCGTGGACTTCTTCTTTATCCTTTCGGGTTTCGTGATCGGTTACGCTTATGACGACCGTTGGGGCAAGAGTCTCACCATGAAAGATTTCTTTAAACGTCGTTTGATACGTCTTCATCCGATGGTCGTTATGGGTGCCGTATTGGGTGCTATCACATTCTGTATTCAGGGTTGTGTGCAATGGGATGGAACGCATGTCGCTATTTCCATGATTATGTTGTCTCTTCTTTGCACGATATTTTTCATCCCTGCCATGCCGGGTGTGGGATATGAAGTTCGTGGTAATGGTGAGATGTTTCCGTTGAACGGCCCTTGCTGGTCGTTATTTTTCGAGTATATCGGTAATATCCTGTATGCGTTGTTCATCCGCCGCTTGTCCAACAAGGCGCTGACGGTATTTGTGGTGTTGCTGGGGGTAGCATTGGCAGCGTTTGCCGTCTTCAATGTCTCCACTTATGGAAACATAGGAGTGGGCTGGACGCTGGACGGGGTTAACTTCCTGGGCGGCTCCCTACGTATGCTTTTCCCTTTTTCGCTGGGTATGCTGACGTCGCGTAACTTCAAGCCTATGAAGGTGAAGGGTGCTTTCTGGATATGTACCGTTGCATTGATTGCCCTGTTCGCTGTTCCTTATCTCGAAGGAATGGAGCCGCTTTGCATGAATGGTGTTTATGAAGCGTTTTGTGTGATTGTGGCTTTCCCTATCATTCTTTGGATAGGAGCGTCGGGCACCACTACGGACGTGCAAT
>ENA-OQAB01000223-OQAB01000223.1-human-gut-metagenome-genome-assembly--contig:-NODE-223-length-32454-cov-3.969623_pt1 | contig 32454 bp, 31 predicted proteins | sample MGYA00242490_ERZ504517 | MGnify/ENA primary metagenome ERZ504517 (study PRJEB26092, sample SAMD00036298) | human gut metagenome | host: Homo sapiens | study: EMG produced TPA metagenomics assembly of...
TCTAGCTCTTCTTTGTTTCTTCTTATTGACGTGTTTTCTGTTTAGTTTTCAATGTCCGTTTGCTGCCCTCTTGCCGAGTGCTCATCTATAATACCATCTCATCCCTCCCTTTGCAAGTCTTTTTTTTTCACTTTTTTTTAGCACTTTTTTTGATTTTTTTTTCATTAAAAAAAAGTCCCTGCACATGGGGATATTTTTTAGATATCTGATTGAAAAATATATTTTTTTTGATAGACCGGTAAGTCATCTTGAGGACTTTTTACTGCTTGTGCATCTCGAAATTGCTTAGGTGTCATATTGGTGTTTTTCTTAAACATCTGCGAAAAATATGATTGTGAAGAAAAACCTACAGTTTCAGAAATCTCAGCAATTGATAGACTTGTTGTCCTTAATAAGGATTTACATTCTTTAATACGCCTTTCTATTAAATAATTGATAGGTGATATCCCCATGTATTTCTTAAATTCATGAGCCATATAATATTTATTCATTTTCATATAATCCGCTAAAGATTCTAATGTAATATCCTCTGAATAATTAAGATCAATATAATGACAAATCATCCTTATTTCTCTTTTAGCTGGTAATTGTGTATTATCCTTGCTTAAATTCACTTTCATCTGACGAATAATTTTCAACATAAATAGTTCAAATAAATTTTTGGCAAACTGTTTCATAACCAAATTCTTTTCTTTCACTTTCCATTAATAAGCGACTAATATAATATTCCATATCATCATTATTCTTATCAAAACTTTGATATAAAAACAAATGATCTTCTCCATTTAAATCAAAGGTTAATTCATCAACCCCTAAAACAACATACTCCAATGGATCATCTCCACTTGAATCTTCATGATGATATATATTAGGATTCACTATAATCATATCATCCTTCTTTACATTAAAAGATTCATTTTCCACAGCAAACTTTCCTTTTCCCCCAATAACATAAAAAATTTCAGTAAAAGGATGAAAATGCATCAAAGAATTCCAATCCCCTTCATATTTCGAATATGTAATATATAACAAATTCATGGGAAAATCCAAGTCACTCTTTTTAGAAATATCTATCCTATTATTACTCATATCACTTCTTCATCCTTTCTTTCTATAAATATTTTACTATTTTTACCATTCAAAAGCAATATATATAAAATTTATAACAATTTTAGCGTAGATAAAGCGTTTACATTTAGGTATATTGTTATTAGAAGATATCATGAAGGAGGAAAAAAACAATGAATACTAAAAAAGTGTTATCTTTAGGACTTTCTGTTCTTATGTGCGGTACACTCCTAGCTGGTTGTGGCGGTAACAAAGAAGAAAAAGGTGCTGATGCATCTGGAAAAACTTTGAAAATTGCTGGACTAGATGGTGGTTATGGTACTAAAGGATGGGAAGCTGTTGCAAAGAAATTTGAAGAATTTAAAGGGTTGTAAAGTTGAATTACAATTCGAAAAGAACATTGCTGATACTTTTAAGACCAGTTATCACTTCTGGTAAAGATGTACCTGATGTTATTTATCTATCAATTTGGTGCTGAAGGTGGTTTAACTGACACATTAGTGAAAGAAAAAGCTATCACTGACATCTCATCATTATTAGATATGACAATTCCAGGAGAAAAAGGAACAGTCAAAGAAAAAATTCTTCCAGGATTTACTGATTCATTCACTAGTAGCCCTTATAGTGATGGAAAATTATACTTAGCCCCTATTAATTATAGTCCATGTGGTTTATTCTACAATGCTGGATTATTTAAATCAAAAGGATGGGAAGTTCCAAAAACTTGGGATGAAATGTTTGAATTAGGTGAAAAAGCTAAAAAAGAAGGTATTGCTTTATTCACTTATCCAACTACTGGATATTTCGATGCATTCTTCAGCGCATTATTAAATGAAGCTGTTGGACCTGAAAAATATAACAAATTAATGAATTATGATACTGCAACTTGGAAAGATGCTGGTGTTAAAAAAGCATTTGACACTGTTGGAAAATTAGCTAAATACATTGAAAAGAACACTGTATCTAATGCTAACAAAGAAGGATTCACTAAGAATCAACAATTAATCTTAGACAACAAAGCTTTATTCTGTCCAAATGGAACTTGGTTACCAGGTGAAATGAAAGATGCTCCTAGAGCTAAAGGATTTGAATGGGGATTCACTGCTTTACCAAAATTAACTGCTGATGGTGATGCTTATTCTACAACATTCTCTGAACAATTATATATTCCTACTAAATCTAATAAAGATAACAAGGAATTAGCTAAAGAATTTATCGCTTATTGCTATAGTGATGAAGCTGCTAAATTATTCTACGAAAATGGTGGAGCTGTTATGCCTACTGCTAATGCTACAGCATTAATTAAAGATGATGACGCTAACAAATTATTCTATTCTGTAGTAGAAAAAGGTGCTAAAACAAATCCTGTTGGATTTGCTGCTGCTGATGCAATTGAAGGTGTTGACTTAACAAGTGCTGATGGTATCTTATATGGTACTGTAAACTCTGTTATGACTGGTAAGAAAACTGTTGATCAATGGTATGATGCAGTTATCAAAGCTGTTCAAAAATACGATAAATAATCTATCTTAAAATTAAATATGAAATAAATAGCGGTGGGTAAAAACACCGCTATTTTAGAAAGGAAAAATATGAACAAGACAAAAGAAAAAAGACGTTTTATATGGATTTGTCTCGCTCCAGCGACAATCTTATTTACAGTGTTCATGATTATTCCAACAATTAATGTTTTTTGGATGTCTACTTTAAAATGGGGCGGACTTTCTGCCAACAAAACTTTTGTTGGATTCAATAACTTTATCACTGCCTTTCAAGACATGAACTTCATTCATGCCTTACAAAACACAATTTTAATTATTGCTGTTGTTACTGTTATTACAATGGCTTTAGCCATTATCTTTGCTTCTATTTTAGTAAGAGAAAAAATCAAAGGACAAAATTTCTTTAGAATCATTTTCTATATTCCAAATATTTTATCTGTTGTTGTTATTTCTTCTATTTTTGGAGCAATCTATGATTCATCTAATAATGGTTTATTAAACAGTATGATTTCTTTATTTAAACCTGAAACTTGGGAAACAATCCAATTCTTAGGAAATCAAGACATCGTTTTATATGCTGTCATTGGGGCACTTGTTTGGCAAGCTATTGGTTATTATATGGTTATGTATATGGCCAGTATGTCATCTATCCCTGAACATCTTTATGAATCTGCTTCATTGGATGGTGCTGGTAAATTTAGACAATTCTTCTCTATTACCCTTCCAATGATTTGGGATAATATTCGTACAACTTTAACATTCTTCGTTATTAGTACAATCAATATTAGCTTCTTGTTGGTTAATGCTTTAACTTCTGGTGGACCTGATGGTGCTAGTCAGACTGTTTTAGGTTATATCTATAAACAAGCTTATAATAATGCAAGTTATGGTTATGGGATGGCGATTGCAGCAATTGTCTTTATTTTCTCATTTGTATTAAGCTTTATTTTGAATAAATCTACAGAAAGAGATCCAATTGAATTATAGGAGGTGGCATAAATGAAAAAGAAATTTGATAATGTAGATCGTTTATACAAGGTTTTTATTTATGTTGCTTTAATTACTTTAGCTATTTCAATTATCGTTCCTGTAGCTTGGGTCTTTATGGCTTCTATTAAAGAAAATAAAGAATTCTATAGTAATCCTTGGGCATTACCTGCAGGATTCTATTTCCAAAACTTTATTAACGCTTTTGAAAAAGCAAGTATGGGAAGTTATTTCTTTAACTCTGTTATTTCAACTGCTCTTGCGTTAATTATTTTATTAGTTGTTTCTTTACCAGCTTCTTATGTGTTAGCACGTTATAAGTTTAAAGGTAAAAGAATCTTAAATACACTTTTTATGGCTGGTTTGTTTATCAATGTTAACTACATTGTTGTGCCAATATTCTTAATGTTGATGGGCTGGGATGATACTTTAAATATAAGTTTCTTCTTAGATAACATTGTTGTCTTAGCGGTTGTCTATGCATCTACTGCCATTCCATTTACTGTTTATTTATTAAGTAGTTATTTCCAAACACTGCCAAAGGCTTATGAAGAAGCTGCTTTGATTGATGGTTGTGGTTATTTTAAAACAATGATTAAAGTCATGATTCCAATGGCTAAACCTAGTATTGTAACAGTTATTCTGTTTAACTTCTTAGCATTCTGGAATGAATACATTATCGCTTTAACGTTAATGAGCGGTTCTAATCGAACATTACCAGTCGGGTTACTTGCTTTAATGCAAGCATCACGTGGTAAAGCAGAATATGGTATGATGTATGCCGGTCTTGTCATTGTTATGTTACCAACATTAATTTTATACATTATGGTTCAAAAGAAATTAACTCAAGGTATGACCCTTGGTGGATTAAAGGATTAGGTGATGATTATGAATACAAAAACTCAAAATATTATTTTACTAGCGATATTCATTATCTCTTTTGCCCTTTTATTCTATGGGCAAAAAAATGTTGGTTACATGGGATTAACACTTGAACTTATCGCTTAGCTGGTTTAGTTTTAATACTTTATATTTATAATAAGAGATACAAATAGGAGGATATTATGGCAACATTATCATTAAAACATATAGATAAAATTTATGACAATAATGTTCAGGCTGTCTTTGATTTTAACTTAGATATTGCTGATAAAGAATTTATTGTCTTTGTAGGTCCATCAGGCTGTGGGAAATCAACAACCCTTAGAATGATTGCTGGACTAGAAGATATATCAAGTGGAGAATTATACATTGATGACAAATTAATGAATGATATTTCTCCTAAAGATAGAGATATTGCAATGGTTTTCCAATCTTATGCCCTCTACCCACATATGACTGTATATGAAAATATGGCATTTGGATTAAAAATTGCAAAAGTACCAAAAGAAGAAATTGACCGTCGTGTTCGTTCTGTTGCAAAAGCAATTGATATTGAACAATACTTAGAACGTAAACCAAAGGCTTTATCTGGTGGTCAACGTCAACGTGTGGCTTTAGGACGTGCAATTGTACGTGAACCAAAGGTTTTCTTAATGGATGAACCTTTAAGTAACTTGGATGCTAAATTAAGAGTTCAAATGCGTGTTGAAATCTTAAAGATCTATCAACAATTAGGTACAACATTTATTTATGTAACTCATGACCAAACTGAAGCAATGACAATGGGAACAAGAATTGTCGTTATGAAAGATGGTCGGGTTCAACAAGTCGCTGCCCCTACTTTCCTTTATGAACATCCAATTAATAAATTCGTAGCTGGATTTATTGGTAGTCCACAAATGAACTTTAGAGATGGAATGATTAGTGAAAAAGATGGAAAATTATTCATTGAATTAACTGATATTGCATTAGAGATCCCTGAAGATAAAGCAAAAATCTTAAAAGAAAAAGGATATGTTGGAAAAACTGTAACAATGGGTATCCGTCCTGAAGATATTTCAACTCATCCTCAATACATCATGCATCATCCTGAAGCTTCTTTCCAAAGTCAAGTTGATGTTGTAGAATTAATGGGTTCTGAAAGCTTTATTCATATGACAAAAGATGGTTCACCATTCGTTGTTAAAGTTCCTGGAAGTACACCTTTAAGAGCACATGATGAAGGTTCATTTACTTATTTAATGAACAAAACACACTATTTTGATAAAGATACTGAAATTAATATTTTAGAGGATTTGGGGGACTAACAATGAAAAATTATGGTCGTTTAACAATTCCTACTGATTTAGATGTTATTGATCAAACAATTGCATTAAAAGAAAAATTAGGTGCTGATGCAATTCGTGACTGTGATGGAACTGAAATGCCTAAAGAAATCTTGGATTTAGATGCAAAAATTTATGCAACATATTATACAACTAGAAAAGATAATGATTGGGCTTTAGCTAATCCTGAAGAAATTCAACAAGAATATTTAATTACTAATCGTTATACAGCAAGAGAATCATCATTAACAATTACATTAATGAAAGGATTCCATACTGAACAATTAAAACCAAACTTTATTGATAACCCTCATGAATGGTGGGAAGTCATTGATCGTACAACTGGTGAAGTTGTTCCTACTGATAAATGGACTTACAGTGAAGAAAATGGAACTGTTACAATTGAAACAATTCCTTATCATGTTTATACTGTTAGTTTCTTAGCTTTCTTAATTTGGGATCCTGTTCACATGTATAACTTTATTACAAATGATTGGAAAGATGCGCCTCATCAATTAACATTTGATGTACGCCAACCAAAAACTCAAGTTTTTGTTAAAGAAAAATTAAAGAAATTCTGTGAAGATAATCCTCATGTAGATGTCATTCGTTTTACCACTTTCTTCCATCAATTTACTTTAACATTTGATGATCAAAAACGTGAAAAATATGTTGAATGGTTTGGTTATAGTGCTAGCGTTTCTCCATATATCCTAAGAAAATTTGAAGAATGGGCAGGTTATAAATTCCGTCCTGAATTCATTGTAGATCAAGGTTATCATAATTCTTTATTTAGAGTTCCTTCTAAAGAATTTAAAGATTTTATTAACTTCCAACAACAAGAAGTTTGTAAACTTGCTAAAGAATTAGTTGATATTGTGCATAGCTATGGTAAAGAAGCTATGATGTTCTTAGGAGATCACTGGATTGGTACTGAACCTTATGGACCATATTTTGAATCGATTGGATTAGATGCAGTTGTTGGTTCTGTTGGTGATGGTGTGACAATGCGTATGATTTCTGACATCAAAGGTGTGAAATACACTGAAGGAAGATTATTACCTTACTTCTTCCCTGATGTTTTTTGTGAAGGTGGCGATCCAATTGGGGAAGCACATACCAACTGGTTAAAAGCCAGACGTGCTATTTTAAGAAGTCCTTTAGATCGTATTGGTTATGGTGGATATTTAAAACTTGCATTAGAGTGGCCTGGATTTATTGATACAATTACACATGTTGTTGATGAATTCAGAAATATTCATGAAACAATCAAAGGAACAAGTGCTTATGTTTCTCCATTTAAAGTTGCTATTTTAAACTGTTGGGGAGGATGTCGTCGTTGGATGAACAACCAAGTTCACCATGCGATTTGGTATCGTGAAATCTACTCTTATGTGGGTATTATTGAATGCTTAAGTGGTATGCCTATTGATTTAGAGTTTATTAACTTTGATGATGTTAAAAACGGTGCTTTAGATCAATTTAAAGTTGTTATTAATGCAGGAAGTGCTTATACATCTTGGTCTGGTGCTGAAAATTGGATTGATGAAGATGTTGTGACACGTATTCGTGCATGGGTTGATAATGGTGGTGGATTTATTGGTGTTGGTGAACCAACAGCTTATCAGCATCAAGGTCAATTCTTCCAATTAAGTGATGTTTTGGGAGTTGATAAAGAAGTTGGCTTTACTTTAAGTCATGATAAATACAATGAAGTTGATCCTCATCATTTCTTATTAGAAGATATTGATGGTGAAATTGATTTTGGTGAAGGTATGAATGGTATCTATGCGCATGGTGAAAATTATCAAATCTTAAATCAATATCATGGTTATGCAAGATTAGTCACAAATACTTTTGGTCAAGGTCGAAGCATTTACTTTGCCGGTTTACCATATTCTCCACAAAACTGTCGCCTTCTTTTAAGAGCAATTTACTGGGCAGCTGGTTGTGAAGATGAAATGAAGAAGTATTATGTAAGTAATGTCAATACCGAAGTTGCAGCCTTTGAAAGTGTTGGACAAATTGCTGTTATTAACAATACAACTGAAGCACTTTCTACAGATCTTTATATCAAAGGTCAAAAGGTTGAAACATTGAATTTAGAACCAATGGAACTCCGTTGGGTTAGCATTTAAAGGAGGCTCGTTATGAAAAAGCCAGTATTAGTAATTATGGCAGCCGGAATGGGAAGTCGTTACGGCGGATTAAAACAGATTGACCCAGTAGATGAGCAGGGACATATTATTATGGATTTCTCTATCTTCGATGCAAAGAGAGCAGGATTTGAGAAAGTCGTATTTATCATCAAAAAAGAAAATGAGGCAGATTTTAAAGAAGCAGTCGGAAAACGTATGGAAGAAGTGATGGATGTTGCTTATGTATTCCAGGATCTTCACAACATTCCGGAAGGATTTGAAGTGCCGGAAGGACGTGTGAAACCTTGGGGAACTGCACATGCCGTATTAAGCTGTATCGATGAAGTGGACGGACCATTTGCGGTAATCAATGCAGATGACTACTATGGAAGAGATGCCTTCCAGAAAATCTATGACTTCCTTTCTACTCATGAGGACGATGACAAGTTCCGTTATACAATGGTCGGATATCAGCTGGAAAATACATTGACAGAGAACGGACATGTAGCCCGCGGGGTATGTACGACAAATGAGGCAGGCGAGCTTGTAAAAGTAGAAGAGCGGACAAGAATCGAGAAAAAAGGTGACGGTGCTGCCTATACAGAAGATGAGGGAGCAACCTGGACAGATCTTCCGAAAGGAAGCATTGTGTCTATGAATATGTGGGGATTCACAGCAAGCATTCTGCAGGAGATCAAAAATGGATTTGCTTCTTTCTTAGAGGAAGGATTAAAGACGAACCCTCTGAAATGTGAATACTTCCTTCCGACAGTTGTCAGCAATCTGCTGGAAGAAGACCGCGCAACTGTATCCGTACTGACATCTGCAGATAAATGGTATGGAGTAACTTATAAAGAAGATAAGCCAGTCGTAGTAGCTGCGATCAAACAGATGAAAGAAAATGGATTATATCCGGAAAAATTGTGGGGAGAAGAGTAAGATTATGGGAATGGTATCAAACAGACAAAAAGACGAAGCAATTGCAAATTTTAGATTTGAAGGGGTTCTGATTGATGAGCGTCCATATGGAAGTGGACATATCAATGATACATTCCTTCTGACATTCGATATCTCAGGTATGGGACTTCTGCGTGTAATCTTACAGCGCATGAACAAAGAAATCTTTACACAGCCGGAAGAATTGATGGAGAACGTACTCGGTGTTACTTCTTACCTTCGTAAGAAGATCATTGAAAACGGTGGAGATCCGGAGAGAGAGACATTAAATATCATTCGCACAGTTGCAAACAGACCGTACTATGTGGATTCTCAAGGGGACTATTGGAGATGCTACAAATTCATCGATGGAGCTACCAGCTATGACCAGGTAGAAAAACCAGATGATTTCTATCAGAGCGCAGTATCTTTCGGTAACTTCCAGAGATTGCTTGCAGACTATCCGGCAGAGACTCTTCACGAGACGATCAAAGGATTCCATGATACAAAGGCACGTTTTGAAGTGTTCAAAAAAGCAGTGGAAGCAGATGTGTGCGGACGTGCAGCTTCTGTTCAGAAAGAGATTGATTTTGTTCTGGCACATGAAGATGTAGCTAACGTATTTGGAGATATGCTTGCGGCAGGAGAACTTCCACTTCGTGTGACACACAATGATACAAAATTAAATAACATTATGATTGACGATAAGACTGGAAAAGGAATCTGTGTGATCGACCTTGATACAGTTATGCCGGGACTTGCAATGAATGACTTTGGGGATTCTATCCGTTTTGGAGCAAGTACAGGAGCAGAAGATGAAATCGATCTGAGCAAAGTGTCCTGCGATATGGAATTATTTGATCTGTATGCGAAAGGATACATCGAAGGATGTGGCGGAAAACTTACAAAGAAAGAGATCGAGTTGATGCCAATGGGAGCAAAGGTTATGACATTTGAATGTGGTATGCGTTTCTTAACAGATTATCTTGAAGGAGATCATTACTTTAAGATCCACAGAGAACATCACAATCTTGACCGCTGCCGTACACAGTTTAAACTTGTGGAAGATATGGAAGCAAAATGGGATATCATGCAGGAGATCATCAGGAAATATAATGTTTAAGTAAGAATGTTTCTTGAGAGTGTGTGGGAAATCCGTAGAGAAGATTTGAAAGAATTTGTGAGAAATAAGTTTAAAACAGAAAAAATGTTTTAAAACAAAAAATATAAAAAATAGTTGTACTGCCCGCAGTACGGTATTATAATAGAAGAAGAGAGAGATTTCTCATGTTACCCTACAAATCGTAAAAAACAGGAGGATACGAACATGGCAATTTTAGTAACAGGCGGAGCCGGATATATCGGAAGCCATACATGCATCGAATTAGTGAATGCAGGATATGACGTTGTTGTATTAGATAACTTATGTAATTCCAGCAAGGAATCTTTAAAACGTGTTGAGAAGATCGTCGGAAAACCAATCCCATTTTATGAGGCAGATATCCGCGATGCAGAGGCGTTAAAGAATATATTTGAGAAAGAAGATATCGATGCAGTCATTCATTTCGCAGGATTAAAAGCAGTTGGAGAATCTGTTGTAAAACCATTAGAGTATTATGACAACAACATTGCAGGAACACTGGTACTCTGCGATGCAATGAGAAATGCGGGAGTGAAGAACATTATCTTCAGTTCTTCTGCAACAGTATATGGAGATCCGGCATTTGTACCGATCACAGAAGAATGCCCGAAAGGACAGTGTACAAACCCATACGGCTGGTCGAAGTCAATGTTAGAGCAGATCCTCACAGATTTACATACAGCAGATCCGGAATGGAATGTCGTATTACTCCGTTACTTTAATCCGGTAGGAGCACATAAGAGCGGAACAATCGGAGAGAACCCGAAAGGAATCCCGAACAACTTAATGCCTTATATTACACAGGTGGCAGTTGGGAAGTTAGAGTGTCTCGGAGTATTCGGAGATGACTATGATACACATGACGGAACAGGTGTGCGCGATTATATCCATGTCGTAGACCTTGCACTTGGTCATGTGAAAGCATTGAAGAAGATTGAAGAGAAAGCCGGTGTATGCATCTACAACCTTGGAACAGGAAATGGATATTCTGTTCTGGATATGGTAAAAGCATTCAGCAAAGCATGCGGAAAAGAGATTAAATATGAGAATCAAACCGCGTAGAGCCGGAGATATTGCAACTTGCTACGCAGACCCTGCAAAAGCAAAAGAAGAACTTGGATGGGAAGCTGAGAGAGGACTCGATGAGATGTGCGAAGACTGCATGGAGATGGCAGTCAAACAATCCAAACGGATATGAAGCATAAAAAGATATGAGAATCTCATAGGAGAGAAAGATGAGAAGACAAGCTTCTGGTTACAGAGGGATTGGATTCTCTCTTTTTTTTGGTTCGAGCATTTTAGGAAGCAGATTGTCTGTCCAAGGATTGGTACTTCCATATCGGGGGGAAAAGTGGTATAATTTAACGGTAACTTTAGTTCTATTGAGGGTTAAAATATGAAGAAGGATATTCGATTAAAAGGGCAGCTCCGCTTTTACATGCAGTGGCCGATCTTTATGCTGATCCTGCTCGTGGCGATGACCATCTGGATCTTTTTTACGAGCAGTCAGGCAGGAATCATGATGGCAATCATTGTGACAGTGTATGGAATCGGAGTAGGTGTGCTCTATATGTACAGTAAGTCGCTGATCATGGCAGACCTGGTACAGTTCGCAGCACAGTATGGTGTTGTTCAGAATACACTGCTGAAGGAACTTTCCATTCCGTATGCACTTCTGATGGATGATGGGCAGATTATATGGATGAATGACAGTTTCAAAGTAGTGACGGGGCAGGGCGACAAGGCAGAGAAGTATATTAATAAGGTCATCCCGGAACTGAACCGGGGCGTATTTCCAAAAGCGGAATCTGAGCAGGTGCAGCTGAATGTTATTTACAAGGAGAAGGAATATTCAGTAGCGATGCACAAAGTATCTGTGGAAGGATTTAGTGAGACAGAGGAACTTTTGCAGCTTCCAAAGGAGAAGGAATACTTTATTGCAATCTACCTGAAGGATGTCACAGAACTGAATAAGTACATTCGCGAAAATGATGCACAGAAGATGGTAGCAGGTCTGATCTACATTGATAACTTTGATGAAGTCATCGAGAGTGTTGAAGAAGTCAGACAGTCACTTCTGGTAGCGTTGATCGACCGGAAGATTAATCAGTATATTGCAAAGATTGACGGGATCGTCAAGAAAATGGAGAAGGATAAATACTTTATCGTGATTAAGAAAAAGTATTTCCAACAGTTGAAAGAAGATAAGTTTGCATTGTTAGAGGAGGTCAAGGGCATTAGCATTGGAAATGAGATGCCGGCGACACTCAGTATCGGTCTTGGGATGAGTACCGACACTTATGCACAGAGTTACAACTATGCCCGGGTGGCAATCGATCTTGCACTTGCAAGAGGGGGTGACCAGGCGGTTGTAAAGGATGCGAACAATATTACGTATTTTGGCGGAAAGCGCGAACAGGTGGCAAAGAATACGCGTGTGAAGGCGCGAGTCAAGGCAGAGGCTCTGCGGGAGTTTATTGCCGCGAAGGACAAAGTCATTGTCATGGGACATAAGATCGGGGATGTAGATTCTTTTGGAGCGGCAATCGGTATTTATCGTGCAGCTACAATTATGGAGAAGAAAGTACATATCGTGATCAACGATATCACAAGTTCTGTCAGACCGCTGTATGAGCGTATCCGGGATAATGCGGCATACGATGAAGATCTGTTTCTTACTTCCTCTCAGGTGGAGGATGTGGTAACGGAAAATACGATGGTTGTTGTAGTCGACACAAATAAGCCGGAACTGACAGAGTGTGAGGAACTGCTTGGCATGACAAAGACGATCGTCGTGCTCGATCATCACCGGCAGGGAAGCAACAGCATTGATAATGCAGTATTATCTTATATTGAACCGTATGCATCTTCCACCTGTGAGATGGTCGCAGAAGTGCTGCAGTACATTGCGGATGATATCCGGATCAAGGCGGTGGAAGCAGACTGTATGTATGCGGGAATCATGATCGATACAAATAACTTTGTGAGCAGAACTGGTGTGAGAACCTTTGAGGCGGCAGCATTTTTAAGGCGCTGTGGTGCAGATATCACCCGGGTGAGAAAGATGTTCCGAGATGATATGGATTCGTATCGTGCAAAGGCGGAGACGGTGCGCAGAGCAGAGGTATACAGAGGTGAATTTGCTATTGCGGAGTGTCCGGGCAAAGGAATTGAAAGTCCGACGATCGTCGGAGCCCAGGCAGCGAATGAGCTGCTCAACATTGCGGGGATCCGTGCATCGTTTGTATTGACAGCATACAATGGGAAGGTGTATTTGAGCGCCCGTGCCATTGATGAGGTAAATGTTCAGGTGATCGCAGAACGTCTCGGCGGAGGCGGCCATATCAACGTAGCAGGAGCACAGTTTTCCGATATGGAAGTCGAGGAAGTCATTGGGATGATCAAAGGCACACTGGACGAGATGATAGAAGGAGGAGATATATAATGAAAGTAATTTTATTAGAAGATGTAAAGGCACTTGGGAAAAAGGGAGAGATCGTAAACGTCAATGACGGGTACGCAAGAAACTTTATCTTGCCGAAGAAATTAGGTCTCGAAGCAACTGGAAAGAATTTAAATGACCTGAAGCTTCAGAAAGCGAACGAAGAAAAGATTGCGCAGGAGCAGTTAGAGGCTGCCAAAGCACTCGCAGAGAAGATTGCAGCAGGAAAAGTGACACTGCAGATCAAAGTTGGAGAAGGCGGCAGAACTTTCGGATCTGTTTCTTCCAAAGAAGTGGCACATGCAGTCAAAGAGCAAATGGGATATGATATTGACAAGAAGAAAATTCAGTTAAAAGAAGCAATCAAGACATTGGGAACACATATCGTTCAGGTAAAACTTCACACAAAGGTGACAGCAGATCTGAAAGTCGTTGTCACAGAAGCGTAGGTGGAACGCATGGAAGAGGCATTGATCAAGAGAGTCCTTCCGCACAGCCTCGAGGCGGAGCAATCCGTTGTCGGCGCAATGCTGATGGACAAGGATGCGATCATGACAGCGGCAGAAATCGTCAGCCGGGAAGATTTTTACCAGACGGCATATGGCATTCTGTTTGAGGCTATGGTGGAACTTTTCAATGAAGGGAAGCCGGTCGATCTGATCACCCTTCAGGAGCGTCTGAAAGAAAAGGATGTTCCGCCGGAAATCACCAGCCTTGAATTTGCAAGAGATCTTCTGACAGCGGTTCCGACTTCTGCGAATGTAAAATATTATGCAGAGATCGTCATGGAAAAATCGATGCTGCGGAAACTGATCAAGCTGAATGAGGAGATTGAGAACATGTGTTATCTCGGTCGGGATTCGCTGGAGGCGGTGCTTGAGACGACGGAGAAGAGAGTATTTGAACTTGTACAGAAGAGAAATACTGGAGACTATGTTCCGATCAAGCAGGTCGTGTTAAATGCGTTAGATAAGATCGAGAAGTCTTCCAAGACAAAGGGAACCGTCACCGGAATTCCGACAGGGTTCATTGATCTTGATTATAAAACATCCGGCCTGCAGCCGTCTGATCTGATCCTCGTGGCAGCGAGACCGTCTATGGGAAAGACAGCGTTCGTGCTTAATATTGCACAGCATGTGGCATTTCGCAGCAATAAGACGGTGGCAATCTTCAGTCTTGAGATGTCCAAGGAACAGTTGGTGAACCGTCTGTTTTCTTTGGAGTCTCAGGTAGATGCACAGCTGCTCCGTACCGGTAATCTGAAGGATTCCGATTGGGAGAAGCTGATTGAAGGAGCTGGAGTGATTGGAAAGTCTAAGATGATCATTGATGATACGCCGGGAATCTCTATTTCAGAACTCCGCTCTAAGTGCAGAAAGTTTAAGTTGGAGCAAGGGTTAGACCTGATCATCATCGACTATTTGCAGTTGATGACCGGACGTGTAGGCGGACGTGCAGAATCCAGACAGCAGGAGATCTCGGATATTTCCAGATCATTGAAAGGACTTGCCAGAGAGCTGAATGTACCGGTTATTGCACTTTCTCAGCTGAGCCGTGCCGTAGAGCAGAGGCCGGATCATCGTCCGATGATGTCAGACCTTCGAGAATCTGGTGCGATCGAGCAGGATGCCGACGTGGTGATGTTTATTTACCGTGATGATTATTATAACAAAGATACAGATATGAAGAACATTGCAGAGATCATCATTGCGAAACAGAGAAACGGTCCGATCGGAACTGTGAATCTTGCATGGCTTCCAAATTATACGAAGTTTGCCAATGCGACGAGAAAGCAGGAATAATGGCGAAACTTGCGATGGAAAGAGCAAAAGAACAGACCTTCAATATGTTATAATCTTTATAGGTTATTACATATTGGAGGTTATTTTTATGGGCGAAGTTCATTATATGATTTCAGAAGCTGCAAAGAGAGTCGGGGTGGAGGCACATGTGCTGAGATACTGGGAGGAAGAACTTGACCTTCCGATCGGCAGGACAGAGATGGGGCACCGTTACTATACAGAAGATGACATCCGTTTATTTCACTGCATTAAGGATCTCAAAGAGCAGAGCATGCAGTTGAGAGAGTTAAAGACCGTCATACCAGAATTAAAGAAAGCGCGGGAACAGAAGAAGAAAAAGCTGGCAGAGATGGAGGAAAGGGAGAACAGCAGAATGAGTCAGACAGAAGGACAGCTTGTCAAGGCACAGCCGGAAGTGGTGGATACGGACAAGTTTTTGCAAGTTCAGAGCTTTATCGGGGAGGCACTTCAGAAAGTTATCGTGGAGAATAATACGAAGCTTGCGCAGGAAGTCAGTCATACAGTTACAAAGAATGTACTTGGCGAGATGGAAACGTTGTTTCATCTGAAAGAGCAGAAAGAAGAAGAACATTACCGCAAGCTGGACAGCCTGATCAGACAGCAGCAGCAGATCAGACGCGAGAGTGTGAAGATATCACCGGTTGGAAAGTTGAGAAAATTGCTGGAAGGATAGCATGAAGTGAACAAAAGATGGAGTATAACATGATTTTTTAGGACAAGTTTATGCTGCAAAAAAGGGGTACGGATCAGACATTACATCATGATCCGTCCCACTTTTTTGCCTATATACTTACTGGGCTATGTTGGCTGCCAGGCAGCCATATCTGAATTATTCAGCAGAGATAGCTCCTGTTGGACATTGTGCAGCACAAGCTCCACAGTCTACGCAAGCATCAGCATTGATTTCGTAGTGATCTGCTCCCTGAGAGATTGCTCCAACTGGACATTCAGCTTCGCAAGCTCCACAGCTTACACATTCATCGCTAATTACGTGTGCCATAGTATGTATCCTCCTTTTCTGTGGCAGAATGAACTCTGCCTATTTGTGTTTATTTTAATACAAATGAGCCAAATATACAAGTCTATTTTGTGCTCTGAATTTAATACAAAGAAAAAGCGTTTCAATCAGAGCACAAAAAGACTAGAAGACAACAGAACAGGGACCGGAACAATTTGTCTTAAAGTTCTTCCGACAGTTTGTTCAGACGCTGCTTTTCATGCTTATATGCAGCGAGAACAACACGTTTGGCAGCCTCTGCATCTTCTTTACTTGGTTCTGGAGTATCCTTTAACGGATACTCCATATGAAGGTTATCATATTTTGCCTTTCCCATAGAGTGGTAAGGAAGAATATCAAGCGCTTTGACATTGTTCAGTGTTCCGAGAAATGTGCCAAGTTGTTCCAGATATTCTTGATAGAAAGTGATGCCGGGAACAATCACATGGCGTACCCAGATCGGAATGTTTTGCTCATCGAGATAGCGTGCAAATGCCAGGATACGCTCATTGGAGTGTGCAGTCAGTTTCTTGTGTTCTTCTCCGTTGATATGTTTGATGTCAAGCATGATCAGGTCTGTGACCTGAAGGAGCTTTTCCAGCTTTTCCATAAATACTGCATTGGATGGCTGAAACATAATCCCAGAAGTATCGATACAGGTGTGGATATGATCTTTCTTCAGCTTTGTAAAGAGCTCGATCAGAAAATCCATCTGCATCATTGGTTCACCGCCTGTCACAGTCACACCGCCATGGCGGTAAAATGGGAGATTAGAGTAGAAGCCTTCGAGTACTTCCTCTACACTTTGTTGTTCTCCGATGTTTGGCTCCCATGTATCTGGATTGTGACAGTACAGACAGCGCATCGGGCAGCCCTGAAGAAAGATTACGTAGCGCAGTCCCGGGCCATCTACGGTTCCACAGCTTTCAATCGAATGTATATATCCTTTTGTCATAAAAGACACCTGCCTTTCAGTATGATAAAGTTCGGTATGAGAAAAGGCTGTCGCAGAATGGAAAGATCAGAAACCATTTCGGCGGCAGCCCCTTGAAGTCATTATTGCAATTCGATACGGAGAGCAGAACGTCCGATGACATAGACGATATGTCATCAGACGGATCCCTCTGCCGTTACATTACATTCCTTCGTGGAATGTACGGGAAATAACGTCGTCCTGCTGTTCTTTTGTAAGTTTGATAAAGTTTACAGCGTATCCTGAAACACGAACAGTTAACTGTGGGTAGTTTTCTGGGTGCTTCTGAGCATCTAATAATGTTTCTCTTGTAAATACGTTTACATTTAAGTGGTGTCCACCCTGCTCTACGTATCCGTCTAACATATTTACTAAGTTATCTACCTGCTGCTGATTTACTGCCATAGTGTTATCCTCCTTGATTTTGGTTTTTCTTTATCTGATTTTTGTATTGTCGGACAGATTATTCGTTGTCGATGCTGTCCATGATGTTTGGAATGTTGCAAGCCTGGTTTCCACATTCTTCGATTCTGTCAAGGTCAAGGTCACCTGCAAAGATCTTATCTTCTTTTCCAAGTGCTCCCGGAATGATAGAGAATGTGTTGGAAATTCCGTCCTGAGCATGTCTGAATGGAATCTTAGCTACAGATGCAAGGGAAGCTAATGCTCCGTGAGAATCACGTCCGTGCATTGGGTTTGCTCCTGGTGCCAAAGGTTCTCCAAGCTTTCTTCCGTCTGGTGTGTTACCTGTCTTCTTACCATATACAACGTTAGATGTGATAGTAAGGATAGAAGTTGTAGGAACACCGTGACGGTATGTGTGATGTTTTCTGATCTTGTCCATGAAAGAACGTACAACAGTTACTGCGATCTCATCTACATCATCATCGTTGTTACCGTATTTCGGGAAATCTCCCTCTACTTCGTAGTCTACTACTAATCCATCTTCGTCTCTGATCGGTTTTACTTTTGCATATTTGATTGCACTTAAAGAGTCAGCTACAACAGAAAGTCCTGCGATACCTGTTGCAAAGTAACGTTTTACTTCACGGTCATGAAGAGCCATCTGGATTTTTTCGTAGCAATATTTGTCATGCATGTAGTGGATGATATTTAATGTGTTTACATATAATTCAGCAAGCCATTCCATCATGTCGTCGAATTTAGCCATAACATCATCGTAGTCAAGGTATTCACCTTCTACCGGACGGTATTTTGGTCCTACCTGTACTTTGGATTTCTCATCCACACCACCGTTGATTGCGTATAATAAACATTTTGCAAGGTTTGCACGAGCTCCGAAGAACTGCATTTCCTTACCGATTCTCATAGAAGATACACAGCATGCGATTGCGTAGTCATCTCCGTGAGTCGGACGCATTAAATCATCGTTTTCATACTGGATAGAAGATGATTTGATAGACATCTTCGCACAGTATTCTTTAAATGCTTTTGGAAGACGAGTAGACCAGAGAACTGTTAAGTTCGGTTCTGGAGCTGTTCCAAGGTTGTCTAATGTGTGAAGGTAACGGAAAGATGTCTTTGTTACGAGCGGACGTCCGTCAACACCAACACCACCGATAGACTCTGTTACCCATGTCGGGTCACCGGAGAATAATGCATTGTATTCTGGTGTACGTGCAAATTTTACAAGACGAAGCTTCATGATGAAGTGGTCAATGTATTCCTGAGCCTGTTCCTCTGTGATCAGTCCTCTTTCTAAGTCACGCTGGATATAGATATCAAGGAATGTAGAAGTACGTCCAAGACTCATTGCTGCACCGTTTTGTTCTTTAACAGCTGCAAGGTATCCAAAGTATAACCACTGGATAGCTTCTTTTGCATTGGAAGCTGGTTTTGTAATATCGTATCCGTAGATTTCTCCTAATTTTGCTAATTCGCCAAGTGCGCGGATCTGCTCAGATAATTCTTCACGAAGACGGATGTTATCTCCTGTCATTCTCACTAAAGAAGTAGCAAGCTGTTCTTTCTTGTCTGCGATCAGCCAGTCTGTTCCGTATAAAGCAACACGGCGGTAGTCACCGATGATACGTCCACGTCCGTATGCATCCGGAAGTCCTGTGATGATACCAGATTTTCTTGCTGCTCTCATCTCTGGTGTGTAGGCATCAAATACACCCTGATTGTGTGTTTTTCTGTATTCTGTAAAGATTTTTACGATTTCAGGGTCAACTTCATATCCATTTTCATGGCAGGCGTTCTGAGCCATACGGATACCACCGTAAGGTTGTAAAGAGCGTTTGAATGGTTTATCTGTCTGGAAACCAACGATCTGTTCTAAGTCTTTGTTTAAGTAACCTGCTGCATGGGAAGTGATGCTTGATACAATTTTTGTATCCATGTCAAGAACTCCGCCTGCTTCGCGTTCCTGCTTTGAAAGATCCATTACCTGAGCCCAAAGAGTCTTTGTAGCTTCTGTAGGACCTGCTAAGAAAGAATCGTCCCCCTCATATGGTGTGTAGTTTGACTGAATGAAGTCACGTACGTTTACTGATGTACGGTTCCAACGTCCTGGCTTGAATCCGTCCCAACTAGAGTTCCAGTTTTTTTCCATTATATTTCCTCCTAAATCGTTGTAAAAAAGTTAGTAGTTTGTAAAATGTTTGTTAAATAATTCACTTAGATTATATCAATTTGCTATAAGAAAAGTCAATAGGTTGGATTGTACTAAATTGCATACAGTATACAAATTGTGAACACTGTATAAAACCTTATAAAAATTTAAGAAAAATTTCTTCTATTTTTTGTAATTTAGTGTATAGTAGATAGGTAATAACCTAGAGGGTGGACGGAAGTTGATTTTTTTCTTCTAAAATTGTGAGAAGTCATTGCCGGTGCCCGAAGATTTTACGTATATTTACAAGTGTGTGACATAGGCTTTGAAATATACGTTCAGAATGAAAAAATGGAGTGTGTAAAAAAATGCAGAGAAGAAGGAAGAGCATCATAGGGCTGGCATGTCTGATGAGTGCAATGCTTCTATTTTCTTCTTGTGGGAAGGAAGCAGAGGAAGAGAAGCAAGATACACAGACACAGGCAGATACAGAAAAAGAGGAGCCGAAAGAGAAAGAAGGGCAGGGCAATTTAAATATTATTTCTCCGCAGGCATACAGCAATGTGGACGGTCTTACCCTGGAACCGGGAACATACATTTCCCTGATCGGGAAGGAAGCCGGAACCGAATATTGGAAGGTGGTAGAAAAAGGCGCCAAGCAAGCAGTATCGGAATTGAACAGTGCACTGGGTTACAAAGGGGAAGATAAGATTAAGTTAAATTACAGTGGTCCGAGCGAGAGTGAGAGCGTGGACGAGCAGATTAATATTTTAGATGAAGAACTGGCTCGCTATCCAAATGCAGTTGGGATTGCGATCATTGACTCCAATGCTTGTTCGGTGCAGTTTGATCTTGCTACAGAGAATGGAATTCCAATTGTTGCCTTTGATTCCGGAAGTGATTACCAGGGACTGCAGTCACTCTGCTCTACCAATAATACAGAAGCAGCACAGACTGCGGCAGTGAATCTGGCTACGGCATTAGATAACAAGGGAAAGGTACTCGTATTTGTCCACGATTCTAAGTCTACTACTGCGAGAGAGCGTCAGAGTGGTTTTGCGGATACACTCGCAAAAGATTATCCGGAAGTTGAGATCGCGGAAGTTGTCTATCTGGATAATCTGGAAGACGTGAAAGGACTTTTGGCAGAGAAGAAGAACCGGGAAGCGAAAATCAATCCAGAAGATGAGAAGGCAGCGCAGAAGGAAGACTTTACTGATGAGCAGGCAATCCAGTATATTCTGGAGCAACACCCGGATGTGACGGGCTGTTTTACAACCAATGTGGATGCGACACAGAAAATACTGTCGATTGTCAATGAGATGAAGCAGTCAAAAGATACTAAGCAGGCAGAGGCTGCCAAGAATCTAAAGATAATCGGATTCGACGGAGGAGAGAAACAGATGGAGGCGCTGGAGAATGGAGAACTGGAAGGTCTTGTTGTTCAGAATCCGTATGGTATGGGATATGCGACTGTGATTGCCTGTGCGCGTTCCATCGCGAATCAAGGAAATGAGGCAGTTGTTGACACAGGATATGTGTGGGTGACAAAAGATAATATGGAAGATAAAAATATCAGCCGTATTTTGTATTAGTGAGGAAAGGAATATGAAATTCAAAAGCAGATAAAGCTGTAATCAATGCAGATACTAATACAAATCATCAAAAAGAGAAACGACATTTCAGTGGAGGAAATGTGATTTCTCTTTTTTTGTTATCGTTTCTTTCGTGTAAGGAAGAGATTTAATTTCATCTGCTTTTGTGAGTGAGAAAATAAATTCTGTGCCGACTCCTTCGGTGCTGATGACGTTGATATTTTCCCCATGTGCCTGAATGATTTCCTTAACGATCGCAAGTCCGAGCCCGGTTCCTTTTTTGTCTTTTCCGCGGGAGAGATCGCTCTTATAGAAACGCTCCCACACTTTTGTGTAGACTTTTTTTCGGAATCCCGATTCCGGAGTCTTTGACGGAGACGAACACTTTTCCATTGCGTTCGGTCGTCTCGAGTACGATGGAAGAGTCCGGATTACTAAATTTGATCGCGTTGTCCAGCAAGTTGTATAAGACTTGCTGAATCTTACCGCGGTCGGCAAAGACATTCTGGATGCGCGGGTCAAAGAGCAGTTCAATTGAAATTTTCTTGGAGGTACAAGTTCCTTCAAAAGAAGCGGCAGTGTGTTTGATCGTGTCGTGCAGATTGAAGTTGGTCTTGTCAAGAAGAAGATCTTTCGTGTCAAATTCATTTAATGTCAGCAGATCTTTTGTCAGATCCGTCAGGCGCTCGGTCTCAAACAGTATGATGTTCAAATATTTTCCCTGAAGTTCTTGTGGGATTGTTCCATCGACAATCGCTTCCACATATCCTTTGATGGATGTCAGCGGAGAGCGGAAGTCATGGGAGACATTGGCGATGAACTTCTTCTGATAGTCTTCCATATCTTTGAGCTGTGCTGCCATATAGTTGAGAGAGGCAGACAGATAGCCCATCTCGTCTTCTGTCCGCACCGGGATCTCATAAGTCAGATTGCCGGAGGCATACTGGGTGGCAGCCTCTGTGATCTTCCGCAGCGGCTGGTAAATGAAAAAGTGGAATGCCAGCAGTATGCAGAAGATAAAATGTAGATGACAACAATGGTAATATAGACATTTCGCAATAAAGAAGAAGTCTGCTGTTCGAGATCTTCGTAAGGTTTGTGCAGCAGCAGATATCCCTTCGTCGTAAAGCCTTGTGTGACCGGTGCAATCACTGTGATGACTTTTTTATCAAAAAGATCATGGTAAGTTCCGAGCAGATATTTGGAACTGCCATTTTCCGCAGGATCAAAGTCTGGGATTTCGGATGGCGGAACCGGCATTTCATCTGCTCCCGCAGATAGAATCACCTGTCCAGTGCGGTCAATGAACCATGTTGATGCATGCAGATAGGTCGACATCCCATTTAACTGCGTGTGAATGTCGGAAAGTGTCAGATCGTCTGTAAAATATCCGGTCAGGTAATCATTGGCGAGCAGGGTGGCTTCTTTATAAAGGGTATCAGAAGTATCTTCTTCCAGCTCGGAGATCGTCAGCTCATGGGTGAGTGTGGCGACTGTGAACAGGCAGAGAAATCCGAAGATCAGATAAATGCTGATAAATTTTAAGTATAAAGTGCTGCGCATACTATTTCACCTCAAACTTGTACCCGATACCCCACACGGTGCCGAGACTCCATGTCGGATGGTCCTTGATTTTTTCGCGCAGACGCTTGATATGCACATCGACAGTTCTTGTATCTCCGATGTATTCGTAGCCCCAGATTTGGTCGAGGAGCTGTTCTCTTGTAAATACTTGATTTGGTGAGGATGCGAGGAAATAAAGCAGTTCCAGTTCCTTTGGAGGCATTTCGACTACTTTTCCGTCACAGACGACAGAGTAGTTCGTCAAGTTGATCTCAATGCCGGGGTAGGAAACGCATTTGCCTTTCTCTGCGGCAGCAGTTTCCTGTCTAGGTGCCTGGTAGCGGCGGAGCACTGCTTTGACTCTTGCGACAAGCTCTTTGGAATCAAAAGGCTTGATCATGTAGTCATCTGCACCAAGTTCGAGACCAAGTACTTTATCAAAGACTTCTCCCTTTGCGGAGAGCATGATGATCGGAGTATCTGATTTTGCCCGAATCTCGCGGCAGACCTGATAACCGTCGATGCCCGGCAGCATTAAGTCAAGCAGTACGAGATTTGGCGAATAGCTGTCAAATGCAGCTAACGCCTCCTCGCCGTCATGTACCATCATCGTGTCGAAGCATTCTTTCAAAAGATAGAGGGAGATCAGCTCTGCAATATTTTCATCGTCATCGACGATTAAGATTTTCTGTTTAGTTACCATGGGGTAGGAATCCCTCCTTTTATTTCAAATCTACTACTTGAAATTCCACGATCGTGACGCCGGCATCTCCTTCACCGAACGCACCGAGGCGGTAAGATTTTCATGTTTTGTCGTTTTAAATAGTTATGGATACCGCTGCGGAGTGTCACCGGTTCCCTTGCCGTGCACGATGCGGACGGGACTGATGTGCGACATGTACGCATCATCCAAATATTTGTCAAGTTCTGCGATTGCCTCGTCTACTGTCTTTCCGAGCAGGTTAATCTCTGGGCGGACAGACATGGTCTTTTTCATTTTCATCTTTCCGGAGGAAGTCTTCTGCAGATGTTTCCCCGTGATCACAGGTTCATCGATGATCTCCAGATCGGAGATATTTACCTGGGAGCGAAGGATTCCCATCTGTACGAAAAGATCTCCTTTCGCATTTGGAAGAGAACTTACGGTTCCGGTCAGATTGAGGCTGAGCACTTTTACAGCCTCGCCGAGTTTGAAATCACTTGGCTTATGCTGTTTTTTCGGTTTTTTCGTGTCAAGCTTCACACCGGATCCGGTCTTTTTGATCTTCTGGCGGAGTCGTTCGCGCTCGCGTTCCATCTCTGCGGCAGAGATATTTTCTTTCCCAAACTTGCGGAAGTTCTTCATAGTCTCGTCAGCAACTTCTTTTGCCTCGCGGAGAATCGCGTTTGCTTTTTCGTTCGCTTCATTGATAATGCGCTCTTTGCGCTCGTCAAGGCGTTCTTGTTTTTGCTCTAATTTCTGTTTCAGGATTCTACTTCGCGCTTGTAGGCAGCGATTTCCTGCTGTTCTTTCTCAATGGTACGTCTGCTGTTTTCGAGGTCTGCAAGGAGATCTTCAAAGGATTCATCCTGTTCGGACAGACGTTCTTTCGCATCTGCGATAATATAATCCGGCAGACCAAGTTTACTGGAAATCGCGAAGGCATTACTCTTTCCCGGGATACCGATCAGCAGATGGTAAGTTGGACGGAGTGTCTCTACGTCAAATTCACAGCAGGCATTTTCTACACCCGGAGTGGAAAGTGCATAGACTTTCAACTCACTGTAATGAGTCGTTGCCATCGTGCGGATTTTCCGCTCGTGCAGGTAGGACAGAATGGAAGTTGCAAGTGCAGCTCCTTCGGTTGGATCGGTTCCGGCGCCGAGCTCATCGAACAGCACAAGAGAGTGCTCATCCACGTGCTGCAGGAAGGAAACGATATTGGTCATATGAGAAGAGAAGGTACTGAGACTCTGCTCGATACTTTGCTCATCGCCGATATCCGCATACACTTCGTGGAACAGCGCCAATTCTGAGCGATCCAGTGCAGGAATATGAAGTCCTGCCTGCCCCATCAGCGTGAAAAGACCGACTGTTTTTAGCGATACGGTTTTTCCGCCGGTGTTCGGACCAGTTACAATCAGAAGATCAAAGGCATCTCCCAGTGTGACCGTGATCGGGACTACCTTTTTCTTATCGAGAAGCGGATGGCGTCCTTCACGGATATGGATATAGCCATGGTCGTTAAAAATCGGTTTGCTTGCATTTAAGGAGAGGGCAAAGGAACCCTTTGCGAAGATAAAGTCCAGTTCTGTAAGCAGCTTATAGTTTCTGCGAATCTCCGTCACATAGCCGGCGGCATCTGCGCTGAGATTGGCAAGGATCACCTGGATCTCTTCCTGCTCCTTTCCGTAAAGTTCTTTTAGATCATTATTTAACTTTACGACAGCCATTGGTTCAATAAAGAGTGTCGAACCGGTAGAAGACTGGTCGTGGATCATTCCCTGTACCTGGCTGCGGTATTCCGCTTTGACTGGAAGACAATATCTGTCTCCGCGCATCGTAATAATGGCATCCTGCAGATAAGTACGCAGAGAGCCGTTGACAAGCGAAAGCAGCGTAGAATGTACTTTATCGTTTGTCTGGGAAATACTTCTTCGAATGTGCTTCAGGGTACTGCTCGCGTCATCGCTGATCTCATCTTCATCGATAATGCAGCGGCGGATCTCGCCGGCAAGGATCGACAGTGGTTCCAGCTGATCGAAATACACGTCGAGGCAGTCCTGCTCCTCGTCCACAGTCTCGTGCCGCCCATAAGCTTTGGCACGGTTTGTCACTTCCAGTAATTTGCAGATGCGGAGCAGTTCATTACAGCCGAGCGCTCCGCCAATCTCCAGACGCATCAGAGAATCTTCCACAGTGTATACACCGCTGAAAGAGAGACGTCCTTTTTTTACAATTCTTGTAAAAGCCGCCGCGGTCTGTTCTTGCGCGGTTGTGATTTCGGCCAGGGAGGTCATCGGAGCCAAATGGCTGCAGAGTATCTTTCCGCTCGGGGAAGAAGCCTGCTCTGCAAGTAATTCAGTTATTTTGTTGTATTCTAGTTTTTTTAAAGTCTTTTTATTCATAATCATTCACCTGTTTCCATTCTACCTTATATTTGTAATAAAGGAAAGCAGAAATATTCTATACTTATTGAACATTGACAAATGTTAGGGTATACTGTAAAGAGGATGAAAAAGGAGATACGTCATGTCTATGGAGAACAAGGAAGGACCAGAAAAATTTTCTTTTTTGCAGGAGGTAATCAAGGAGAAGCCTCTGAATCGAAAAAAGCTCATGCATAAGGCAGCCGGGCTGGCGGCGGCAGGAATTCTATTCGGTGCGTTTGCCAGTATTAGTTTTTGTGTGTTCCAACCATGGGTTGATGAACAGCTGAATGCAGAAGAAGAGATTACCATTCCAAAGGACGAGGAACCTGAAGAACATCCACAGGAAGCAAAGGCAGAGGAAGAAGAAAGAGAGCCGGAGCTTACCCTTGAAAATTTTGAAGAGCTGGAACGTGCGATGTACCAGGTCGCTGCGGAGGCGAACAAAAGTATTGTCTCAGTGACTTCTGCCGGAGAAGATGATAACTGGACAGAGGAAGAGCGAAAAGAAGGAACCGGTGCATGTGGCGTGATCATGCCGTCCAACAGCAGAGAATATCTGATCCTGACGATGGGAAGTGCCATCAAGGATGCAGAGCAGATTCAGGTGACATTTGGAGATGGCGCATCCTGTGATGCTGCAGTCAGAAAGAAGGATGCGGTGTTGGGGATTGCCGTGCTTGCGGTTGATCGGAATCAGGTCAGTGACAGCACAAAGAATCAGATCCAGGAGGCTGTCCTTGGCAATTCTAACATGACTTACAAAGGAGATGTAGTGATTGCACTGGGAAGTCTGTTTGGTTACTCCAAAGGGATGGGATATGGCATTATCAGTTCTAATAAAAATACAGTCAGTGTAGCAGACCGAGTATACCGGCTGTTGGACACAGACATACCTGCCTCCAGACAAGGGAGCGGTGTGTTATTTAATATCGACGGTGAAGTCATCGGATTTACATTTGCTGCCGAACAGGTGACGGATGAAAGCAGTACACTGCGTGTCCTTGCAGTTTCGGATGTGAAAGAAGAACTGGAAAAGCTGCTAAATGGCAACAGTGTTCCATATATCGGTATCGTCGGAACGAATGTGACGGATGAAATTGCAGAGGCACAGAAACTTCCGAAAGGAATCTATATTAAAGAGATTGAGGCAGATTCTCCGGGAATGACTGCAGGAGTTCAGTGTGGAGATATTATCACTGCAATGGACGGCGATCCGGTGGTGACCGTGAAAGCACTGCATAACAAACTGCTGACATTTCAGCCGGGAGATGAAGTGAAGTTGTCGGCAAAAAGACTTGGCTCCGAAGGATATGTGGAGATCAGTTATACCGTTGTCATCGGAGGAGCCGAGAAGAAATAGAAGAATTAAAATGAGAATATTATAATAGAAAGAGGACAGAAATGAGATATATTAATACATTACATGAGGGAGAGACCATCCGCTGTATTTATTTGTGCAAAGGAAAGCGCTCTGCAGAAACGAGAAATGGAAAGGCATATGACAATCTGATTTTACAGGATAAAACGGGAACTTTAGACGGAAAAGTGTGGGATCCAAATTCTAATGGAATTGCAGACTATGATGAGATGGATTTTATCGAAGTATTCGGAGATGTCATTTGCTATAATGGAAATCTTCAGCTGAATATCAAGCAGATCCGCAAGGCATTTGAAGATGAGTATGTGGCGGCAGACTACATGCCGACAAGTGAGAAGAGTGTCGAGGGAATGTATCAGGAGTTGATGAAATATGTTGCACAGATTGATAATGAATATTTAAGAAGAGCAGTGGAGTATTATTTCAAAGACGATGCGGCATTTATTAAGCGGTTTCAGGCACACTCTGCGGCAAAGAGTGTACATCACGGATTTGCAGGAGGTCTTTTGGAGCACACGCTCAGTATTGTCAAAATGTGTGAATACTATGTAGGGGCGTATCCAATCCTGAATAAAGATCTTCTGTATGCGGCGGCGATGTACCATGATATCGGGAAGACAAAAGAACTTTCCGCATTTCCGGAAAATGATTATACGGATGATGGACAGCTGCTCGGACATATCATTATCGGAGTCGAGATGGCAAACGATGCGATTCGATCTATTCCGGGATTTCCGGAAAGGCTGGCAAGTGAGTTGAAGCACTGCATTATTGCACATCACGGAGAGTTAGAATACGGTTCTCCGAAAAAGCCTGCGCTGGCAGAAGCGCTGGCACTTAATTTCGCGGACAGCACAGATGCCAAGTTACAGACTTTGACAGAGATTTTCAAAGAAAAAGATACGACAGACTGGCTTGGATATAACAGACTGTTCGAGAGTAATTTAAGAAAGACAAGTATTTAGAAATAAAAACAGAGAGATGAAAAAGGGTGCTGCAAAACAGAGAATTTCAACAAGATATAGATTGCATCGAATCAGAGATGAACTATACCATGTCTAAGAAATTGATTTTGCGGCACCCGCTTTCTTTGTTACATAGGAAATTCTTATGTAAAAAACACGCTTCACGCGCGAGCAGTGATGAAAATGCCAAAAAGGCAAAGAGAAGTTGGAAACGGATACAATTTTATGGTAGGAGGAAGATCATGAAGAAAAATGATACAGCGGTCGTGAAGATCGAAGATATCGGGATCAATGGAGAGGGAATCGGAAAGGCAGACGGATATACACTGTTTATCAAGGATACCGTGATGGGAGATCTTGTGGAAGTGAAAGTGATGAAGGCGAAAAAGAACTATGGATATGCGAAGCTGCTTCGTGTCATTGAACCTTCAAAAAATCGTGTGGAAGCAAAATGTCCGGTCGCAAAACAGTGTGGAGGATGTCAGATCCAGGAGATGGATTATCAGGAACAGTTACAGTTCAAGCAGAAAAAAGTCATTGGAAATCTGGAACGGATCGGAGGATTTGCGTCGGAAGTATTAGAAAAGATCACGCAGCCGGTGTGTGGGATGGACGAGCCGTTTCATTACCGGAATAAAGCGCAGTTCCCGATTGGGACGGACAAGGACGGCAAGGCAGTCGCCGGATTCTATGCGGGAAGGACACATCAGATCATCCCGAATACAGATTGTGCGCTGGGGGTTTCTCAGAATCAGCAGATTTTAGAGGAGATTCTTTCGATCATGAATGAGAACCACATCCCGGCGTATAACGAGCAGGATTGCAGCGGACTAGTGCGCCACATTTTAATCCGTTATGGATTTACGACGAAAGAGATTATGGTTTGCTTTGTGATCAATGGGGATAACCTGCCATGTGCGGACAAATTTGTGGATAAGTTATCTCAAATCGAGGGCATGAGGAGTATAACTTTCAGCAAGAACAAAGAAAATACAAATGTCATTATGGGAAAAGAGATAGAAGTACTCTGGGGAGATGGTTACATTACCGATTACATTGGAAATGTAAAATATCAGATTTCTCCGCTGTCGTTCTATCAGGTGAATCCGGTACAGACCGAAAAGCTTTATAAATATGCATTAGAATATGCAGGGCTGACCGGAGAGGAAACCGTGTGGGATCTGTACTGCGGAATCGGAACGATTTCTCTTTTCCTGGCACAAAAGGCAAAGCAGGTGTACGGTGTTGAGATTGTACCGCAGGCGATTGAAGATGCCAAACAAAATGCAGAATTAAATGATATGAAAATGCACAATTTTTTGTCGGGAAAGCAGAAGAAATACTTCCGGCATATTATGAAAATTATGCGAAAGAACATCCGGGGCAGCAGGCACATGCCGATGTGATTGTTGTCGATCCGCCGAGAAAAGGGTGCGAGGAAGCGCTGCTTGAAACAATGGTAAAAATGCAGCCAGACAGAATTGTCTATGTCAGCTGCGATTCTGCTACATTGGCAAGAGATTTAAAATATCTATGCGGGGAAGGGTATGCGTTGGAAAAAGTACAGGTAGTTGACCAGTTCCCGAATACCGTTCACACAGAATGCGTGACATTATTGCAGAGGAGTAGAGGGAAGAAATAATTACATATAGTTCGTGATAACGAAAAATCGCTGTAGCCTGGAAAAGTTAAGGCATACAGCGATTTTTTGTTTTTTAAAGGTTAAAGATAGGATTTTATATGCAAAACAAAAAAGTTTTATTTAGTAAAAATTATGGGTACATATGAAAAAACTTGCCATCTGATATTTAAAGAAAATTTAACTTTCTATGAGAAGGATTAACAGGAGTTTAACCGGGTCTTGCTGGAAAATTGAAATTGAGTTTTTATACTGGCACTTGTGATTTCCAAAGCAAGCATTATAAAAGGCAAAGTTCATTCTAACAAAATGACTGGAAAAGGAAAGGGTAAGAAAGGATGGAATAGATGAAGGAGTATCGAGTATCAGGTGAGCTAATGAAAGGGTTTATCGGAAACATTTCTTATGAAGTAGTGTTGCCGGTCGACTTAGATCAAATTTCTATAGAAGTGTCTTTTGAAAAAAGAATGATGGAAGATATCACAGAAGAAGATCGAAAAGCCTGTATGAAAGCATATCAAGAAAATGTGGGAGGAAATCCTGAGGAAAGAGAAATTATAAGAATGCTCAAAGGGCAGAAAACAGAAATCAATGTATCAGTTTTCCATAATGAGGCATATTTAGGATGTGCACATCGCGATGAGATGACAAAACAGATTGTTATTTCACCAGAAAAAGCTTCTGAAGGATTTCGTACCTGGAAATTTCATGGTGGGATTTTGAAAATTGTGTTGCATGTGTATCAGATCTTGAATCAGAATACACCGTATCAGGTTGTGATAAAAAGAGAGGAAAAGTTATGAAATATCAAAGAGTAGAATTGCATAATCATTCCACGGAATCGGATGGAGAAATGACAGCAGCAGAACTGATGAGATGGGCGGAAAAAGAAGCCTATGGTGTTATTGCACTGACGGATCATAACACTTGTTCCGGACATGAGAAAGCAGAAAAGACAATAAAAGAAGAACAACTACATATTGACCTATTAAAAGGTGTTGAAGTAACAACATTTTACGGACATATTCTGGCACTTGGTATGGAGCATATGGTTGATTTTACAGATCTGGATCCGAAAGCACCAGAAAAGTTTTTAAGAAAATTACGAGCAGCAGGCGCGGGAGTGATTGGATTAGCACATCCGTTTTGCATAGGAAGACCAGTGACAGCGGGCTGTCGGATGGATTTGGAAATTCACGACTGGAATCAAATTGATTATATAGAAGTGTTCAATACAAGTGGCGGAACAGAAGCTATGGCTGGAAAGATCATGGGAAATAGACGAGCCTTGGAATTTTGGGAAGAAAAGGTATTAGAAGGTTATCACTTAGCAGCAGTTAGCGGAAAAGATATTCATCAAAAACCGCAGAAACTTCCAGTTATGATCACTTATGCGTTACTTGAAGATGACGCAGAGGAGGATATGGAAGATGCGGCTAAAGCTGTTTTAGGAGCATTGATGAGACAAAAGACGGTTGTTACTAAAGGGCCTATGTTGCATGCGTGGGCAGAACAGGACAATTTATGGATCGAGGTGGAGCATTCCTCGGAGTATGAAAAATGGAATGAGAAATGGAAAAATTGCAATCCGGTCCTTTGGATCCGGGGGAGACATGTGGAGAAGGTACTTCCATTATGTTTTACAAAATGTGTAGAAAAGATTAAACTTCCAGGCATTTTGCATGAAGAACAAGAAACGGATCAATACGGATATCATACAATGGTTTTACGTTTGTATGATGGAACTTGCCAATATGAAAATCTTTTGGCGGCGGGCATTTCCGTCAGATGGAAATCAGGAGGAAAAGAGGAATGAAACGTTTATATTATGGCTTAGGAAAAAGAAAATTTGCCGAATGGATTCTTTTGGCAATCTTTGTTTTCTTTTTCTATGGTCCGCTTTTTAATATGCTGACATTATCATTTGCAGGAAAATATGAATATCCGGATGTGTTTCCGCAAACTTACAGTTTGAAATGGTGGGATTACATTTTATCAAAAGGTCAGATGGTACAGTCTATTACGACTTCGCTCATATTGGCAATTGTAGTAACCGCTATTTCATTGTTGATCTGCCTTCCGGCAGCATATGCGATTGCACGGTATCAGTTTAAAGGAAGAAGCTTTGTCAGATTGAGTTTTCTTTTGACGAATGCATTTCCAAAGATGGGAATTTATACTGCAATGGCAGTTATTTTTTACAAATTAAATCTGATGGGAACATTTCTGGGAGTTGTTTTGGTACATGTTGTAAATACGATGATGTTTATGGTGTGGATTCCAAGCGGTGCATTCCGGACAGTACATATTCAGCAGGAAGAGAGTGCACGGGATGTGGGAGCATCTCCGCTTCAAGTATTTTTCAAGATTACGATGCCGATGGCATGGCCGGG
>ENA-OQAB01000225-OQAB01000225.1-human-gut-metagenome-genome-assembly--contig:-NODE-225-length-32365-cov-3.256964_pt1 | contig 32365 bp, 28 predicted proteins | sample MGYA00242490_ERZ504517 | MGnify/ENA primary metagenome ERZ504517 (study PRJEB26092, sample SAMD00036298) | human gut metagenome | host: Homo sapiens | study: EMG produced TPA metagenomics assembly of...
TGATGACTACTGTCGCCGGTAATAAAGACGCTATCGGCTACATTTCACTGGGCTCTTTAAATGATACAGTAAAAGCGCTGAAAATCGATGGTGCAGAAGCAAGTGCAGCCAATGTAAAGAGCGGTGCTTATAAAATCGCCCGTCCGTTCAATATCTGTACGAAAGATGGTTTGAGCGAAGTTGCCCAGGATTTCGTTGCTTTCATTATGTCAAAAGAAGGTCAGGAGGTAGTAGCTAAGGCCGGCTGCATCGGCGATGACAAAGCTGCGCCTTATAAAGGAACCAAACCGGCAGGTAAAGTAGTTGTAGCAGGTTCGTCTTCCATAACTCCAGCAATGGAGAAACTGAAAGAAGCGTATATGAAAATCAATCCGGCTGCTAATATCGAGATCCAGAGCAGTGATTCCACCACTGGCGTTAAATCTGCTGTCAGCGGTATATGTGACATTGGTATGGCTTCACGCGACTTGAAGAAGAGCGAGCTGGAACAGGGCTTAAAAGCAACTGTTATCGCTACTGACGGTATTGCGGTAATCGTAAATAAAGATAATAAAGTCGGCGATCTGAAAAAAGAACAGGTCGAAGCGATCTTTACCGGCAAGATTACTGAATGGAATAAACTGTAAGCAGATAAAACTGAACACTGTAAACTAACGGCTGCCTCTAGGGGCAGCCGCCTGTATAATGTGAGGGAGTATGGAGAAGCGTAAAGAAGAAATAATGAAGTTTGTTTTTCTGCTGGCGGCGTGTGCCTCTATCGCTACAGTAGCTATGATTTGTCTGTTTTTGTTTGCCAACGGGCTGCCAACTATCAGTAAGATCGGCGCTGCAGATTTTTTCTTAGGAGAAAGATGGCGTCCTGCCAACGATGTCTACGGCATTCTGCCGATGATCCTGGGCAGCTTGTACGTTACGCTGGGAGCGATCGTCGTTGGAGTTCCGGTCGGGATTTTGACGGCTGTCTTTATGGCGCGTTTCTGTCCTGAGAAAATATACAATGTGCTGAAGCCTTCTGTAGAATTGCTGGCTGGTATTCCTTCAGTTGTCTATGGTTTTTTCGGACTGGTAGTGATGGTCCCGTTTATTCGTGAACATATTGGCGGTACCGGCAGCAGTATGCTTACGGCTTCACTGCTTTTAGGCATGATGATTTTGCCGACACTGATCAGCGTCGCTGAAGCCGCGCTGCGTGCGGTGCCTGACAGTTATTATGAAGGGGCTCTGGCTTTAGGAGCAGGGCATGTCCGCAGTGTGTTTTTTACAGTCGTGCCGGCTGCCAAGTCGGGGATTATGGCGGCGATCATTCTGGGAATGGGACGGGCCGTCGGCGAGACGATGGCTGTAATTATGGTCGCAGGCAATCAGGCCAGAATGCCTATAGGTATTTTAGAAGGCGTGCGCACGATGACAACAAATATTGTCATTGAAATGGGATATGCTGCGGATCTGCACCGTGATGCGTTGATTGCAACGGCTGTTGTTCTGTTTGTATTTATCCTGATTATTAATTTGACTTTTTCGTACCTGAAAGGTAAGGTGGTGCAGCAATGACGGATTTAAAAGCGCAGCTTAACCGTAAGCTGCATGAATGCGGACGCGATCCGCTGTCGTTGTTTTTACTGGGCTGTGTGATTGCTGCAGCGCTGATTACTTTCATGGTGTTAAGTTTTTTACTGGGGTATATTTTGTGGCAGGGTCTGCCAAATATAGAAACAGGTTTGTTTGCTTTGCAGTATAATTCAGAAAATGTTTCTCTGTTTCCTGCTTTGGTTGATACAGTGCTGATGGTAGTAATGGCGCTGGCTATTGCGACTCCGCTTGGTATATTTGCGGCGGTCTATCTGGTCGAATATGCCAGCCGCGGCAACAGGCTGGTAAGCTTGGTGCGTGTAACTGCTGATACTCTTGCCGGTATCCCTTCGATTGTATATGGTTTGTTTGGTATGCTGTTCTTCGTTACTTATTTGAAATGGGGCTATTCCTTACTTGCCGGCGCCTGTACTGTTGCAATCATGATTTTACCTCTTATCATGCGCACGACAGAAGAAGCATTAAAAGCGATCCCTGACAGCTACCGTGAAGGCAGTTATGGCTTAGGGGCAGGCAAGCTGCGGACCGTTTTTGCCGTAGTTCTGCCTTCAGCGGTTCCCGGTATTCTGGCGGGCGTTATTCTTTCCATTGGCAGGATCGTAGGCGAAACGGCAGCGCTTATTTATACAGCCGGTACGGTGGCGGCACTTCCTGATGGGGTGCTGTCGTCAGGACGAACTCTGGCAGTACATATGTATGTGCTGGCCAGCGAGGGCTTGTACATGAAACAGGCTTATGCGACGGCTGTAATTTTAGTTGTGATCGTTATTGCTATCAACGCTCTGTCGAGCAGACTGGCAAAACAATTGATGAAGGGAAAATAATATGGATACGAAAATAGCTATTGAAACTTTGGATTTATATTACAGTGAATTCCATGCGCTAAAAAATATCAATATGCGGATACCGGAAAAAGAGATTACTGCATTTATAGGTCCTTCTGGCTGTGGCAAATCAACACTGCTGAAATCTTTGAATAGAATGAACGATCTTATCGAAGGCTGCCGTATTACAGGCAGGGTTTTGCTGGACAATGATGACATTTATGCCAATGACGATGTTAATTTGCTGCGTAAACGTGTGGGCATGGTTTTTCAAAAGCCGAATCCTTTTCCGATGAGTGTGTATGATAATATTGCTTTCGGACCGCGAACACATGGCGTCAAAGGCAAAGCTAAGCTGGATGATATGGTGGAGGAGGCTTTGCGTAAGGCGGCAATCTGGGATGAAGTCAAGGACAGGCTTGATAAAAGCGCTTTGAGTTTTTCTGGTGGTCAGCAGCAGCGGCTCTGCATTGCCCGCGCGCTGGCGGTACAGCCGGAGGTTTTGTTAATGGACGAGCCTACTTCGGCACTGGACCCGATTTCGACCCTGAAAATAGAAGATTTGGCATTGGAATTGAAGCAAAATTATACTATCGTGATTGTAACGCATAATATGCAGCAGGCGGTGCGTATTTCTGATAAAACAGCCTTTTTTCTTTTGGGTGAAGTGGTAGAGTTCAACGATACTGATACTTTGTTCTCGAACCCGCAGGAGAAAAAGACTGAAGATTATATTACAGGGAGGTTTGGCTGATGGTAAGGAGCAGATTTGCGGCTCAGATGGAGCTTTTGAACACAGAACTGATCGTAATGGGCACTTTGTGCGAGAATGCTTTGGAGCATGTGATACAGGCTTTGCAGGAAGATAATGATGCTTTGAACAGAGAAATTATTATTTTAGGCAAACGCACAGAGGAAAAAGAGCGGGAAGTAGAGAATATTTGTATAAATCTGCTTTTGAAGCAGCAGCCTGTCGCTTCTGATTTGCGTCAGATTTCAGCGGCGCTGAAAATGATTACGGATTTGAGCCGTATCGGCGAACAGGCGGGCAATATTGCTGAGATTTTAGGCAAGGCTGAATTTGGCAGGGATTACGATACAACGCTTTTGCAGCAAATGGCGACAGCGGCGAAAAAGATGGTCAGTACCAGTCTGGACGCTTTTGTGAAGGGCGATCTGCGCCTGGCTCAGCAGGTAGAGCGTGACGACGATGTCGTTGACGAATTGTTCAGCAGGGCAAAAAAAGAATTGATCCAGGTCATACGCAGCACGCAGGATAGCGGAGAGCAGGCTATTGATTACCTGATGATCGCCAAGTATTTTGAAAAAATCGGCGACCATGCGGTAAACATTTCCCAATGGGTGCTGTTTATGATTACAGGAGCACATGAGGAGGATACTGTGCATGATCTTTTGCGTGGAGGACGATCCTAATATTCGTGAATTAGAAGTTTATACATTGCAGTCAGTTGGTTTTAAAGCTCTGGGAGTAGGCAGCGGTGATGAGTTGTTCAAAGCGCTGGAATGCGGCAAGCCGACTCTGATTCTGCTGGACATCATGCTCCCGGGTGAAGATGGCCTTAGTCTGCTGAAGCGGCTTCGCAGCGATAAACGGACCGCACAGGTGCCGGTGATCATGGCAACAGCCAAAGGCTCAGAATTCGACAAAGTTCATGGTCTTGATAATGGGGCTGATGATTATATAGCCAAACCTTTCGGCATGATGGAAATGGTGTCGCGGGTCAAAGCCGTACTGCGGCGTTATAAGCAGGAGGATAAGCAGAGCAGGCTTACTGCCGGCGAGTTGGTAATGGAGATCGATAAACACCGCGTGATGGCCGGTGGTCAGGAGGTAGTTCTGACATTTAAGGAATTTGAGCTTTTACATAAGCTGTTAGAGCGGCCGGGACAGGTTTTTACGCGCGAACAGCTTTTAACTGATATCTGGGGTTATGATTTTGCCGGCGAGACACGTACTGTCGATGTTCATGTGCGTACGCTGCGGCTGAAACTGGGCGAAGCAGGAGCATTGGTAGAAACTGTACGCGGCGTCGGTTATCGTATAGGAGCTGGCTATGAGAAATAAAATTTTCAGCGGTCTGCTGTTTTTGTCAACGGCGGCTGTTATCATTGCTTCCGTGCTGATTGCGGTTATTATGTACCAGGGGTCGATGACCACAATGCAGCGTGATTTGAGACAGGAAGCAACTTTTATAAAAATGGGTCTGGAACAGAGCGGGAAAAGCTATCTGCAGGCATTGACCATGGAAAGCGGTAAGCTGACTCGTGTTACTTTGATTGCTCCTGACGGCAGGGTCATCTATGACAATCATGTGGCAGCCGAAAAAATGCTCAATCATAAAGATCGTGAGGAAGTACAGGAAGCGTTAGCAAGTGGAATTGGTTTGGCCGAGCGTATGAGCGATACTCTGTCAGAAAAAACTTTTTATTTTGCGCTGCGGCTGGATAATGGTGATATACTGCGTGTTGCAAGAACGACAGACTCTGTTTTTGCGACGGTGGCCGGCAGTATTCCCTATATGATCGCGGTAGTGCTGGTGGTGGCTTTGGTGGCTATGCTTCTGGCACGGCGGATTACTGATAAAATGGTTTTACCGCTGGATCAGGTGGACCTGGAAAACCCACTGGAAAATGATACTTATGATGAACTGGCACCGTTTTTAACACGGATCGCCCAGCAGCAGAGGCAGGTTTCAGAAGGCTTAAAGCAGCTGCGGCAGAAGCAGAATGAACTGGCGGCTATTACTCAGAGTATGAATGAGGGTCTGATCCTTTTGAATGACCGGCAGAATATTTTATCGATCAACGACAGTGCCGCCAAATTATTTGGTTTGCAGGATCATGAAGTCGTTGGTAAAAATATTCTGACTTTGGAGCGAGGCCAGGAAGTGCAGGAGCTGCTGCAGAAAGTAGCTGTGGGCGGCAGCGGTGAAAGTCTGTATCAGAAGGACGGGCGCTTTTATCAGCTATGCGGCAGCAGTGTTGGTGGTAAAGGCAGCGTATTGCTGATTTTTGATGTTACTGAAAAGCGTGCAGCAGAAACACTGCGGCGTGAGTTTTCTGCAAATGTTTCGCATGAACTGAAAACACCGCTGCAGTCGATTTTGGGTTATGCTGAGATTATGAAAAACGGGTTAGTTCAGGAAGGCGATAAGCAGCGCTTCCTGGAAAAAATCTACAGTGAGGCCGGGCATCTGATTGTGCTTATCGATAATATTATGAAACTGTCGCGTTTAGACGAGTCAGCGAATAATATGAACAACCTGGAAATTATCGAATTGAAAAAGCTGGCTGAAGGTACAGTTCAGCGTCTGCAGGAACAGGCTGCCGGAAAAAATGTCGCAATAAGCGTCAGTGGCTGTGAAGCTGAGGTAGAAGGAGTACCTGCAGTTTTGAGCGAGGTTATTTATAACCTTATTGACAACGGGATCAAGTATAATCGTGAAAACGGCAGCGTTGAGATTACAGTAGCCGTAATTCCCGGTGAAGCAGTACTGACATTTAAGGATACCGGCTGCGGTATAGGCAGTGCTGATAAAGAGCGGGTTTTTGAACGCTTTTACAGAGTTGATAAAAGTCACTTTAAAGAAACCGGCGGTACAGGTTTGGGACTTTCCATAGTCAAGCATGGGGTGATGTTCCATAAAGGTCGCATTGAGCTGGAAAGTGAACTGGACAAAGGGACTACTATAAAAATCTTTTTGCCGCGGAAATAATTAAAACACCCTCCACCAATAATTATTGATGGAGGGTGTTTTGTTTTTGTCGCAAAGTTTATAATATAAATTTATATTTCATTGCTGAAAAGACGTAATTTTGTTAAAATAAATATAAATATTAAAATATAATAAACAAGCTTGATTGACAGGAAAGATAAGGTAACAATTTTCATATGAAGCTTCTTAAAAGTACTTTTGTTTGGTTAGCGATAATAATGTCTATTTGTGCCTGTGTGACTACAAATGCTGCAGAAACACAGGCTAAAAAAGTTTTAAAGGTGGCATTCCCTGAAACACGCGGTATATGTGAGACATACGCAGATGGCACCCGTGGCGGTGTTGTCTATGAATGGTTAGTTGAAATCGCTAAATATACAGGTTGGGAATATGAGTTTATTGGAGATTCCATTACCAAGTCAATAAAAAATATGGAACATAATAAATATGATCTTATGGGTGCTGTGTTAAAATCACCGGGATTTGGTGAAAACCTGTATTATCCTGAACATCTGATGGGTTATAGCTACAGTTTGCTGATTTATAACAAAAATGACCAGAATATCAAGGGATTTGATATTAAAAGTCTGGAAGGGAAAACGATTGGTGTTTTTGCCAAGGCTACTGATAAAATAAAGCGCTTAAATAATGTTTTAGAATTCAATGATATAAAAAGCGATATCAAATATTACGGTACTTCTGATGAATTTGAAAGTTCTTTGGATAATGGTGAAGTGGATCTGCTTTTAGTAAGCGATCTTTTTAACAAGCTGGCTGATTATAATGTCGCATTGCGTTTTAATTCTGAACCTTGTTATATCGTTGCCAGAAAGGACGATCCGGAAACAAGTGCGCAGCTGAATGAAGCTATAAAAAAGATTTATGCAGTCAATCCGAATTTTGGCGAAGCCCTGTTTCAAAAATATTTTCCTGTTAATTACAGTAACACTGCTGTATTCTCAGAACAGGAAAGTACGTTTATACATAAAAATGGCCCATTTAAGGTAGCTGTAGTAAAAAACAATTATCCTTTTATTATATTAAGGATGGTGAACCTAAAGGTATCGTTCCTGAAATTTTTGCATTGATTGCTGCTCAGATCGGAGCGGAGTTTGAGTATATAACGGCTGCTTCCTATGGGCAGACTTTGGAATTGGTCAAAAGCGGTCAGGCAGATATCCTTGGTTATTATATCAATGAAAATGACGCCTTTAATCCTGATGGTTTAAATATCACCAAAAATTATATGATGCTTAATTCTATCATCATGCGTAATAAGTATACACCTTTCCCAAATGATAAAAATATTGCTGCAGTCATAAACGGCAGCTGTGCATCGCGTAATATCAAACATACAGACGTTGCGCATTTTGATACATATGAAGAATGTCTGAATGCAGTAGATTCGGGAGAAGCTTCTTATAGCAGAATACCTGTCGTTGTTTTGGAAGATCTGTATATGAGTGATTATTATACTAATATCATTCCTGTTATAGAGAGTCCTGAGATATATTTGTCTTTGGGGATCAGCAGCAGTAATGATATACAGCTGTATTCTATTTTGAATAAAAGTCTGGTCAACCTGTCCAATGAGCAGACTGCGCAGATTTTATCCAATAATACCTTGATGTCTGGCAAGAAAGAAATGTCTTTCAAGGCTTTGGTTTATTCTAATCCGGTCATATTTTCTCTGATCATAATTGGGTTTATTTTACTTGTGGTAACGATTGTTTTTATGTATTTTTGGTTTAAAATGAAAAATTCGGTCAATTTATTTTAAAATGAAAAAAGTAGAAAACATCAGCAAGGTGCGTTCAGAGTTCCTTTCCAGGATGTCACATGAAATAAGAACTCCTTTGAATGCAATCATCGGATTGGCTAATCTGATGCGGCTTTCCGGTGAAGGGGATCCTGTGACGCAGAAAAATATTTCCAAAATTGATTCTTCTGCTAAATTTTTATTATCGATCGTCAATGATATCCTTGATATGTCAAAAATAGAAAGCGGCAAGATCCAGATCGAAAGCAGACCTTTTTCTATGGATAATCTGCTGCGGCAGCTGAGCAATATTTTTCTGGTGATGGCGGAAGAGAGGAAAATCAAATTACAGTTTAAATGCTGTTTTACACATAAAAATTTTGTTGGAGATGAGCTGCGTTTAAAGCAGGTTCTTATTAATTTGCTCTCCAATGCCCATAAATTTACAGAAAACAATGGCGAGATAACGGTAACGGTTCTGGAAAGTGCTGCTGAAGAAGGGGTTTCTGAGCTGCGTTTCAGTGTTTGTGATACAGGGATTGGTATTCCTGAAACAGATCTGGAACGTATTTTTGGATCGTTTGAGCAGGTCTTCCGAAAAAGCCGCAGCAATCAGCAGGGAACTGGGTTGGGGCTGGCTATCAGCCGCAATTTGGTAGAATTGATGGGCGGTATTTTAAGTGTACGCAGTGAGGTTGAAAAAGGTTCTGAATTTTTCTTTACTATCAAGCTGCCTGTTTACGAAAAACAGTTTGATGAAATCCTGGAAAATAATAACGAAGTCAGAATACATAGTTATTTAGCGGGTAAAAATATTTTGTTGGCAGAAGATAATGATCTTAATGCCGAGATTGCCGTAACGATGTTGGAAATGCAGGGGGTACATGTTGAACGCGTTGTAAACGGACAGCAGGCTGTAGACAGGTTTCAGGAAACTTTGCCAGGCACTTATGACCTGATTTTAATGGATCTGCAGATGCCGGTAAAGGGCGGGCTTGAAGCTGCTGCAGAGATCAGGTCTTTGAGCAGGGACGACGCACAGGAAATACCAGTTATCGCTATGACCGCCAATACGCTGCAGGAAGATCGTGAGAAAGCGCTGGCTGCGGGAATGAATGCTTTTATTCCCAAGCCGTTCGATGTGGAACAATTGTATAAAAGTATTGAAAAGTTTCTGCATTAGCTGATAGTATTTGCTGAAGTCATAACAAAAGAAACTTTTATCAAGGAGAGGTTGCTTTGCAGCAAAAAAAATTGTGTTTCTTGGCTATATTTTACCTGGTGCTTTTCTCAATGAAAACCGCGGCTGCAGCGGGTGAAGCGGAATTTTATTTAGAGCCGATGATAGTTACGGCTGCGCGTTATGACAACAGTGCAGGTAAACCAGGTTACTATAAAGTTGATGAAAAGAAGCTGGAAAACGGCAATTATGATAATGCTTTGGATGTGATTAAGCAACTGCCGGGAGTTACTTTGATGGCAAGGGGCGCCAGCGGTGGTATGAATGCCTATAGTAAGATTTTGCTGAATGGTTCTGACCGTTATTTGGTAATTATTGACGGTGTGCGTTCTAACTGGAACGGCAGCAGTTATAATGATTTTGATTTCAGCGTACTGCCGGCGGGAATGCTGGAAAGTGTAGAGGTTTTGTCGTCAGCAGCCGGAAGCGTTTACGGTAATGCTGCTAAAGGCGGTGTGATCAGGATAACTACAAAAAAAGCTGTTGAAGGTGTTAAAACCAGTATCAATCTGGAAACGGGCAGTTATGGACGTGAGCAAGAGAATATTTTACATTTAGGCAAAAGCGGTGAATGGAGCTGGTCGGTTTATGCCCGAAAAAGTATTATGGGCGATTACAGTAGTGCAAGGCAGAGTATACCTTCGTACGAAAATGTTGAAAATGCTGGTATCAAATTGACCAAAGCCTGGGGTGAAACTGCTGATCTGACTTTAAGCTACAGGGTTTTCAGCGGCAGGTATAAATCAAAGATCTTCAATTATAAGAATACGGAACCTGATGAAACTAAGCCGCCAAAGTTAGTTAAAAATATTTTTATGACCGATGCCCGCAAGACAGAAGATAATCTAACTCTGGAATATGAGCGTAAATTTTTCGGATACAGAAAATAATATTGTGGGTATTTACAGACGCAGCAGCAATGCCGCCTATGATAGAAGTTTAAATGTTGAACGACCATGGCTGCTTGATTTACGGACGGAAGGTTTTTTTGACCGTTACAGTAAACAGTGGCACCCCAAACATACTTTGACCGGCGGTGTGGAATATTACAAGGATCAGGTCCTTGATTATCAGGATCTGGCAGCAAAATATAGTGACGGAACTGTGATCAGTAAAGCTGTTTATCTGCAGGATGTCTGGCAGCTGGCTGACAGCGTCAAAGCTGTCGGCAGTCTGCGTCAGGATTGGAATTCTTATGCAGGGAGCAAGCTTTCTCCTGCTTTGTCGTTGGAATATCAGCCCTCTGAAAAGGTATTATATACTTTGGCCTATACAGAATATTTTGCGCCGCCCAAGCAGCTGCAGATATTTTCTCCTGATTATGGTGACGAGGCGCTGAAGCCAGAAGAAGGTAGGGTTTATGAAGCGGGATTAACTTATGTACCGGATGAGTCTTCGTCATTAAAAATTAATGTTTTTCATCGTGATGCAGCTGATGTCATTGCAGTAGATATAAGTTTGCCCAAATATCTTCGTCGATATGCCAATATTGCGCATGAGAAAGCAACAGGATTTACTGTTTCCGCATCGAAACTGTTTTCAGAAAAGTGGCGTTCTCTGGTGGCTTATACACAGACGAAAGTGGATACGGAACGTAAAAACTCAAGCCCTGTAAGTACGATGATACCTCACGGTGAACTGTTGCTTGATTTGATGTACGAATATGATAAGTATAGTGTGCTGCTGCAGGGGCGCGGAGTTTTTGATCAGGCTAACGGCCGTGGTGAAAATCGTTTTGCCAATAATAATTACTGGGTATGGAATGCTTCATTGAACTATAAACTGCAGAAAAATACCAGGCTTTATGTGAAGGTCAATAATATTTTTAATCAGTTTTATTCCAATTGGGACAATGAGAGCGGCGGATTTCTTGGATTTGATGAGTGGTATGCCGAACCTGGGCGTAACTATCAAATTGGTATAAACTACAGTTTTTAATGCTTCAGGAAAACAGCAAAAGCCATCTGTGTATTTGCAGATGGCTTTTCTGTATTGTGGAATTCTGGTGTTCAGCTCAAAGTTAAAGAAAGAGAGATGTTTAGATTAAATTTATTAAATGTTTATCTACAAGTTGCTGATCGGTATGCAAAAAAAATCAGAAGACATCCGATGCAGATGTTGATTAATTGCTGTAGTGAAGGTGACAATAGAGGTGCGCTGCTGTTACCTAAAAAAGCAAGCAGACAGAGAAATAAGAACGTTGCACTTATACAGCCACAGGTGAAAGAAAGAAGCTGCTGTCTGTTGAGCCGGTACTGGGAAACTTGTGCTGAAAGCATACCTAACCAGAAAATAATCGTCAGGGGATTGCTGAGCGTAAGCAGTCCTGCAGCGTAAAAACTGCTGATTTGTGGCAGCATAATAGTGGCAGTTGAAACCTGTGGATGAAAAACATCAGCTAAAGCAGTAACTGCAAAGTAGAGAAGCACAGCAGCACCGCAATAACGTAGTTTTTTTGTATGCCCGGATAATTTTTCAGGCAAGTTCCTAAACCATATAATGCCAGCAGGATATAGAAAGCGTCAACCAAAACTACTGCCAGTACGGCTTTCAACGCTTCGGTTATTCCCCGGGCAATAGCTGTTTGCAGAATAAAAAGACAAACCGGACCGATTGACAGCTGTAAAATTATACCAAGGCGCAGACCGCGTATAAAAGAGTTCAGCAATTTAACTCTTCCTTTAGCGTTGCCAGAGTAATAAAGGTATTAGAACTGCTGACGCCGGTGATTTTTTTAGCTTATTAGTAAGAAAGCTTTCCAGAGCATCGGTATCGCTGACGCTTACTTTAAGCAAATAGTCGTAAGCTCCGGCAAGATGATGACATTCAAGTACACCCGGAAGAACGGTTATCTGACTGCGGAAAGCATTGATATGCTCGGTTTTATCAATATTTACAAAAATAAAAGCTAAAAGTTTTTGCCCGGTCTGCCGGCGGTCGAGCTTGATTGTATACTTTTGAATAATCGAATTTGTTCGAGTTTACGTATTCTTTCGGCAACAGCAGGAATTGACAGTTTTACTTTTTTACTTATCTCAGAAGCGGTGACGCGCCCGTTTTTCTTTAAACAGTCTAGAATTGCAGTATCAATATTGTCCATAAAAGCCTCCTTAAGTAAATAATATAGCAATTCTTTATTAAAAGTAAATAATTTATTGAAAAACGATAAATATTTAAGTAAATAAGCAGATGATATAAAAAAATACCGTTGGACTAAGTTGTTCAACGGTATTTTAAGACAGTTATTTCTTTTTATCTTTTTTCAGTTCTACATCAATTTCAAAAAGTCTGTTCCAGGGGAAAGAAATATCAAAATTACTTTTTTCTGTAAATTTATAACGTCCTGATAAATCTCGGCAAACGCCTAAAGCCAGATCGTGAACTGGTTTCTGATAAGGGCCGAGAAGGTAAACTGCATTTTTTTGATTTTTGCTTTCCAAAAATGCAGTAGCACTGCGTCGGGCATTGGCCTGATAATACCAGTCGTCTATAACTCTGATACGCATCAGTTTTTCAGCATCTGGTTTTGACATCTGCGGAGTCAGTATACCCTGACAAATGGCAAATCCAACGGTATTGTCCGCAGTATTCCAGCCATTATAGGCTGTCAGCCGTTCCAACTGCCCCTGTTTGGCCAGTTCGTTCATAAAGCCATTATCAGCTCCGTTAGAATAAGCTACGTCGGCCAAAGATACCCGGTAGCCGTTATCCATAAGCTGCTTGAGCTGTTTGATATAGGTACGGTTTTGCGGTGAAGAGAAAAACTGATTGGAAGGAGCGGTAGAATCCATCATTATGCCGTCAAAGGGCGTGTTTAGTGCCAAAACAACGTCTGCGTTAGCGGCACTGGTAGCAGTACGTCCGTCTACTGCTAAAATCTGCTGTGGCACTGATTGACCCAAGGTCATATCAGAATATTGCGGCAGCGTTCGCGGTCCCCAGCCATCTGCATAATAGGCGTAAACACGTGGATGATAACGCTTCAGTTCGTTTCCGGCTCTGGTCAGCAGCAGCAGCCCGAGCTGGTCGACACCGGGGATTATCTGAAAAGTTCGCTGCGTAAGATCATAGGTTTCCTGAGTGAGCTTGCGTGCTTCCATATGGGTATGCGATAACGGAGCATTATCGTCCTTGCCGATTGCGAGAAAGTGAAAACGGTTGCTGCGGGTCATTTCCGTCAGCTTGCTGTTGATATTGAGATTTTTTTGGCGGCGTTCCAGCCAGTCCTGCAAATCTGCTTTAGGCAGGTTGGTAGACAAAGTTTTTTTCGTTAAAGCATCTTTGAGGCTGAGTCCAATCAAATCTTCGGAGTCACAAAGCTCGGAATAACGAAAAATAGCCGGACCGATTTTCGAATAATATGGAGGCTCAACAGCGCCAAAACTGGCGCGCGGAGTTCTCATCAAGGTAGAGAAAGCATAAAGCCGTACTGGGAACTGATCACGCAGTGTTTCGAGTCGCTGCAGACGCTGCTCTAAAACTGCCTGCGGTTCGTGATGAGTACGTGATGCAACCAGACCGCCGTAGATCAGACTGTCTGTGGAAATGACGGCAGCGTCTGCATGAGGCGCACGGCTGACGAGCCATTTCCATAATTCATCAGGACTGCCGTTTCGATTATATGAAGCCAGATATTTATCAGGCGGAAGCAGCACTTTGTAACCCGCTGCTTCCATTGTTTTGGCAACATAAGAGGAACAGACAGGACGGTTATCCAAAGGTAAAAACAACAGAGTTTCTTTTTGGTTTTCCTCTGCCTGAGCCGAACTAAAAGATAGAAGCAGCAGGGAAAACAGCAGTATTTTTCTGAATGGATTATTCCAGATCTTCATCGGGGCATCTCCTAAAACTATTACTAATCTTAATATAATTATAAGGTAACGATATAAATTTGGCTACAAGAATTTTACAAATCAAAATTATTGACAATAATTATTGTTAAGTTTATAATTAAACATAGTCACATAATCAATCGGTTATGCGAAGGAAGAGGCTAACATATATTTCCTGCAGAGAGAGGCGCCCAGGCTGTAAGCGCTTTGGAAAAATGATAGACCTTACCACCTTCAAACCACATTGCGGAACCTCTGCTCGGGCAGTTAGTATGCAGTGTCGTATGCCGGCGTTAACGGTACCGAGTGGACTTGCCAGCAGCAGGTCAATTAGGGTGGAACCGCGGTCAACTCCGTCCCTTTCCAGGGAACGGAGTTTATTTATTTTTAGGAGGCTAGTAAAATGGCAAATGTTAAAGTAACCTTAAAAGATGGCAGTGTAAAAGAAGTTACTGCCGGAACGACATTGCTGGAAGTGGCAAAAGGTTTGTCGCAGAAACTTGGCAAACAGGCACTTTTGGCTGTGGTAGACGGTGTGAATAAAGATTTGACAGATAAATTGGAGCATGATGCGTCAGTTGAATTTGTTGTTCCTGAAAGCTCTGAAGGACTGCATGCGATTCGCCATACGGCGGCACATATCATGGCCCAGGCAATTCAGCACTTGTTCCCCGATACTAAATTTGCTATCGGACCTGCTATTGCTAATGGTTTTTATTATGATTTAGACAGCGAGCATGTTTTTGTCCCGGAAGATCTGATTGCTATTGAAAAAGAAATGGCTAAGATCGTTAAGGCCAATCTTCCGCTTGTACGCAGTGAATTGCCGCGCAGTGAAGCGTTGAAAATGTTTGCAGACAAAGATGAAAAATATAAGGTCGAACTGATCAATGATCTGCCTGAAGATGCAGTTATCAGCACTTATACGCAGGGGGATTTCACAGACTTATGCGCCGGGCCGCATTGTCCGTCGACCGGCAGGGTAAAAGCTTTTAAACTGCAAAGTATTGCCGGCGCTTACTGGCGTGGTGATGAAAAAAATAAAATGCTGCAGCGTATCTACGGCACCGCTTTTCCTAGTAAGGAAGAACTGGACGCTTATCTGCATATGCTTGAAGAAGCTGCCAGACGTGATCATCGAAAACTTGGCAAAGAGCTGGATCTGTTCAGTATCATGGAAGAAGGTCCTGGATTCCCGTTTTTCCATCCCAATGGCATGGTAATCCGCAACGAGCTGATCAATTATTGGCGTGAAGTGCACAGACGTTATGGTTATCAGGAAATCAAAACTCCGATGATCTTGTCCCGTAAGTTATGGGAGACTTCTGGACACTGGGACCATTACCGTGAAAATATGTATGTTACTGAGATCGACAACGAAGATTACGCTATCAAACCCATGAATTGCCCCGGTGGTATGCTGGTCTATAAAACTCATCCGCATAGCTACAGGGAATTACCGATCCGTGCCGGCGAGCTTGGACTGGTACATCGTCATGAATTGTCCGGTGCTTTGCATGGCTTGTTCCGTGTGCGCTGCTTTACGCAGGATGATGCTCATATTTTTATGATGCCGAGCCAGATCAAAGACGAGATCCAAAATGTTATTCGTTTATTTGACGAGGTTTATGCAACCTTTGGGCTGAAATATCATGCCGAGCTTTCGACCCGCCCGGAAGATTCAATGGGTGATGCCGAAACCTGGGAAACTACAACTAATGCTTTGAAGAGCGCAATGGAAGATTTTGGACTTGATTATGTGATCAATGAAGGCGACGGAGCTTTCTATGGCCCTAAGATCGACTTTCATCTGACAGATTCTATCGGTCGTACATGGCAGTGCGGCACTATTCAGCTGGATATGCTGCTGCCAGAAAAATTTGATTTGACCTATACCGGCGAAGATGGTTTGAAGCATCGTCCGGTTATGATCCATCGTGTGGTTTATGGTTCTATAGAGCGTTTTATCGGTATCCTGATTGAGAACTATGCCGGTGCTTTTCCTGCCTGGCTTGCTCCCTGCCAGGTGCGTGTAATGCCGATTACCGACAAGCATTATGAGTATGCTAAAAAATTGAGTGATGAAATGTTTAAATTGGGGCTGCGCGTTTATCTTGACGATCGTAACGAAAAAATCGGTTATAAGATTCGTGAAGCACAGCTGCAGAAAGTTCCGTATATGCTTGTTATCGGTGATAAAGAAGTTGAAGACGGTACAGTTGCTGTGCGCCGCCGCGGCGAAGGAGATATCGGAGCTATGAAGCAGGAAGATTTTATTGCCATGCTGCAAGAAGAAATTGCCGATAAAAAATAATCAGATATGAATGTCGTGCTAGATAAGTGGTAACGGAAATAGATAATAATTATTGAAAAAACGAATAAAAAGTGTTATAATATATCCAGATAAAAACGGCATTTTAAGCTGTTAAGGAGGATGTTATCATGAATAAAAAAGTTTATAAGGTTTTTAATGAACAAGTCCAGGCTGAATTGTATTCTGCATATATGTATCTTGCGATGAGCCTGGATATGGAAGCTAAAAATTATAAAGGTATGGCTAAATGGCTTTATCTGCAATATGAAGAAGAACGTGAACACGCTTTGCGCTTTGTAAAATTTATGCAGGACTGCGGTGTGCAGCCTCAGCTTCTGCAGATTGATATGCCGGCGGCTGATTACGGTACCCCTCTGAATTTGTTCAAAAAAGTTTTAGAGCATGAAAAATATGTTACTTCCCGTATTTATGATATGTATGAAGTAGCTTTGAAAGAAAAAGATTACGCGGCTCAAAGTTGTCTTAAATGGTTTATCGATGAGCAGGTAGAAGAAGAAGCCAATGCTTCTGAGATTGTTGAAAAGCTGGAAATGATCGGCGATAATATTTCCGGATTGTTTTATCTTGACGGACAGCTGGGAGCAAGAAAAGATTAATAAATATGTTGACACAAAGTTAACATTATGATATTATATCCAAGTAACAAAGCAGAAGCCGCTCGCTTCTCACCTTGCAGCAAAAGCTCGACAGGGTCGGATATGATTTTCAGCGCGGGCAGTATTATCTGCTCGCGTTTTTTATTTAATTTTGGAGGTGAACGGTTATTAGCAAAGAAAGCTTGCGTATCAATGAAGAAATTCGGGCACGGGAAGTGCGCGTTATTGCCGGTGAAGGCGAACAGCTGGGTATTATGTCCGGTCGTGATGCTTTGCAGCTGGCGCAGGAAAGACATCTTGATTTAGTGGAGATCGCTCCTACAGCGAAACCTCCGGTGTGCCGGATTATGGATTACGGCAAGTATCGTTACGAGCAGCAAAAACGAGATAAAGAAGCTCGTAAAAAGCAAAAGACCTTTGATATCAAAGAAGTCAAATTGCGCCCCGGTATTGAGGATCATGACTTCGGCGTCAAATTCAAAAATGCAGTGCGATTCCTGGAAGACGGCGACAAAGTAAAAGTCACCATCATGTTCCGTGGCCGCGAATTATCGCATCCTGAGCTTGGCGAAGTGTTGCTCAAAAAAATGGCTGAACAGCTCAAAGACATGGCTGTCATTGAGCGTGCACCTAAATTAGAAGGCAGAAACATGATTATGATTGTTGCGCCTAAAGCTACCAAATAAGGAGGACTTAACAATGCCTAAAATGAAAACCCGCAGAGCTGCTGCTAAACGTTTTAAAAAGACTGGTACCGGTGAATTCAAACGTGCTAAAGCTTTTAAAAGCCATATTCTTGAACATAAATCTCCTTCCCGCAAGAGAAACTTGCGTAAGGCTGCACTTGTTCACAAAACTGATCATGAACGCGTAGCAAAAATGCTGCCGTACGCATAATAGATAAGGGAGGCTGAACTATAATGGCAAGAATTAAAGTGGGCGTTACTGCTCATCGTCGTCATAAAAAAAATCTTAAAAGCTGGCTAAAGGCTAATCGCGGTTCTAAACATTTGCATGTTACAAAAATGCAATAATGAAACTGTTAATGAAAAGCTTTGAGCTAATGCTCGTCGTGACCGTCGTGCTAAAAAAACGCGAATTCCGTCGTTTGTGGATCGCTCGTATCAAACGCTGCTACCCGTGCTAACGGCATGAGCTACAGCCGTTTCATGAATGGTCTGGCTAAAGCTGGTATCGAAATGAACCGTAAAGTTTTTGGCTGATATGGCTATTTATGATGCAGCTGCTTTCACCAAACTGGTAGAAGCTGCTAAAGCTGCTCTGTAAGAATTACTGCTTACAGTACAAATGAATTGAATTGCTGCTAGCTGCGGCAATTAAAAAACAGTGTTAAGTCTTAGGACTTACACTGTTTTATTTTAAGTTGTTATTTAATGTTATTAAGGATAGTAACTAATTCACCAGCGCTGATATCACCGGCAACAGGAGTAATAATACCTTTGCCTGCGATTTTTACAGTGCCGCCCTCAGCATAGGCATTTTGAGTATTCTGACCTGCATGATAGATCGCTGCAAGATTGCCTGCTACGAAGTAAGAACGCTGCATACCGCTCATATTGCCTGCAGCAGCCGGTGTCATAAAGGTCTTTCCGTTAATTTTCACTTCGCCGCTGTTAGCGTCAACAGTAACTTTGCCGTTACTGTATTCGGTAAGCTTTTTGGAATAATTATTGCGGCGGTCGCTGTCTTTCGGATGAGTAGACGGGTTGAGTATGTCGCTGAGAACATCTTTTTTAGAGCTGTCGCTGGAGCTTTCGATAACTGCCTGCCAAACAGCTGCAGGAGCGCCTACATTATAACCGGCATCAGCCATATAAGTGAAGGCGATATTGTCAGCTTCCCATTCGTTGGGTTTGGTAACGCCGGTGTTTTTGGCATGGACTGCTACTACTTGTGCTGCCAGACCGTTAGCACCGCCGATTTCAGAGCCTACAGTTTTCATCACGAAGTCAACGGACATCTTTTTCTTTGCGCCTTTGATTGGATGTTCTTTCTGACCGTGTACAAGCTCATGGGCGATAACGGCCGCCAGTTTATCTTCATTGTAGTCCAGGAACCAGAAAGCGCCGATATTTACGGACATATTGTGCCCTAATGCACAGTAAGCATTGAAAAATTCCTGATTATTAACGAAATAATTATATGGTTTACTATTGATGGTTGCGTCGCTTTTGGCGATGGCCGGGGTCATACGCTGCATAATGCGGCCAAGCATGGCATTGGCATTATAATCGCTGTTGACGCCGTCTTCCTGTTTCAGGGCTTCGAACAGCTCATGGCGGCCTTCGTTATCATAATAATTCAGTGCCTTGTTGATTTCCTGCTGTTCCTTGGCGGCGCCTACGGCTTTGCCGGCAATACTGCCAAGGTTGATGGCTTCAGCCTGCTGTGGCAGAGTAAAGCTCAGTACTGATACGGCTAAAAGAGCCGCACCTACTATTATTTTAGATTTTTTAAACATTGATATCCCCCTTTGTGTATATTCTGTGAACTATTATAGCAAACGAAATGGTAAAAGCAAAGTTTTGTTTAAGGAATATTTTTAAGATAAAAAGAATTTTGCTTAATTTTTACGTCAGCAGTATAATTTAAGGTGAGTTTTTTATGAAGCAGTAGATAAAGACAAGATCTCTTTTGATGAAAATGAGGGAACCATATGGAACAGGTTTTAACTAAGGCACTGGCATTTGTAGCCGTTATTGCCTTAGGTTATTTCTTAAAGAAGCGCGGCTTTTTTAAACCGCATGACTATGAACTTATTGCCAAAATAGTCTTAAATATTACGCTGCCATGTGCCGTTATTACCAGCTTTGCAGCTTTTAAAATGGATTATACGCTGTTTATATTGACTCTGATCGGTTTTTGTGGAAATTTGCTGATGATTGCCTGGGGATTTATATTGACGCGTTATCAGACGAATGCGACAAAGATTTTTTACGTATTTAATCTGGCCGGTTATAATATCGGCTGTTTTACTTTACCGTTTGCACAAAGCTTTTTGGGCCCTTTCGCTGTAGTAGCTACTTGTATGTTTGATGTGGGTAATTCGATTATGTGTACTGGCGGAACTTATGCTCTGACCAGTGGGCTGGTGCATACGGGTGAAAAATACGAGCCTGTGAATCTGCGCAGTATAGCTGCTAAACTGCTGGGATCTGTGCCTTTTGCTGTTTATATGCTGATGTTGGTCTGTGCGGTACTACAGCTGCATTTACCTCAGCCTGTTTATACTCTTACGGGTCTTATCGGCGGTGCCAATACTTTTTTATCGATGCTGATGATCGGAATGATGTTTGAAATGACGTTGGATTTAGATAAGCTGAAGCAAGTGCGAGAGGTAGTGCTGTACCGTTATGTTTTTGGAATTGCCCTGGCATGGCTGTGTTTTTATCATGTGCCGCTGAGTGCAGAGGTCAAGGAAGTACTGACGCTGGTTTTTTTGGCGCCTTCTACGGCTATCGGCCCGATCTTTATTGCCAGAATGGGCGGTAATGTGGAACTGGCCGGTTTTGCTAATTCCATAACTATTGTGCTCAGTATTATTTTGATGACGCTGTTTTTTATATTTCTGCACATTTGATTTGTAATTAAATAAAGCGGTCTTTTAGTAAGCAAGTAAAATTGACAAGCATAAAGTAATGAGAGTAAACTTGATTTATATTCAATAAGTAATATTTAGCGGCTTTTGTCGGGATGGTGAAAAATTTGTTGTTTTTGATCAATTTATTGCACAAATGGTTAAAGCTGCTTAATCGCAGTTTGAATGGCAGCCAGATGGTGGCGTTTACTTTTGCCATGCTTATCTTATGCGGTTCACTGCTGTTGATGCTGCCAATGGCCAGTGCTGACGGCAGCAGTATGCGTTTTATCGACGCTTTGTTTACAGCGACCTCTACTTCATGCGTAACAGGACTTGTTGTTGTAGATACAGGGCATTATTTTTCCTGGTTTGGAAAATTAGTGATGATCGTTCTCATCCAGATCGGTGGATTGGGCATTATGACTCTGACCACCTTACTGAGCGTGGCGGTTGGTAAAAGGATCAATCTGAGAGAAAGGCTGTTTATTCAGGAATCGCTTAATCTGAATGAACCTTCCGGGGTAGTACGGTTGTCGTTAAATGTTGTTAAATACGCTTTGACGATCGAATTTATTTTTGGGACTATTCTGGCCTGGCATTTTTATTCTGCTTTGGACATGGGGCTTACAGGTATTGCCTGGGGTTACTGGCATGCTATATCGGCTTTTTGCAATGCCGGGTTTGACTTGTTTGGAGATTATGCCAGTCTGACAGGGCATTATAACGATATAACTCTGAATTTGTGTATTATGGCGCTGATAACCATCGGTGGTATTGGTTTACGGTTTGGATGATCTGCGTCGTAACCGGAAATGGAAGAAGCTGCGTTTGCACAGTAAAATAGTGCTGACGGCCAGCGCGATCCTGACTTTGGCGGTACTCTGGTGATCTTGGCTTTGGAATATACGAATCCTGCTACTCTTGGCGGCATGCCCAACGAATTGGACAAATGGATGGCGGCTGCTTTTCAGGCGGTTACCTGCCGCACTGCCGGGTTTAATACGATCGATTTGACTGATATGCGGGCCAGTTCTCTGTTTTTTATGGTTCTTTTAATGGGTATCGGTGCTTCGCCGACGTCTACTGGCGGTGGTATGAAAACGACAACTGTGCTCGTTCTGCTGGTATCGACGTGGGGACTTCTGCATGGCAAGCGTGATACGGTGCTGTTTGACAGGAGGATAGCTTCGGAAACAGTCGATAAAGCTTATAATGTTTTTACAGTTTGCCTGTTGTGGATGCTTGGAGCGTATTTTCTGCTCCTGATCTGCGATGGTGGGCTGCATCGGGCGGATTACGTTTTATTTGGAAGTGGTTTCTGCATTTGCGACTGTTGGTCTGGGGAGTTGGGATTACGCCAGACTGGAACGACTGGGGCAAACTGATTCTGGTTTTGACTATGTATGCCGGACGTATCGGCGTGCTGACCTTTGTTTTATCCTTCCTTCATTCGAAAGATGATAAGATCAGATATCCTTCGGAAAATATTATGATTGGTTAAAGGCGGTAACGATAATGATTAAAAAACAACGTGAAAAACAATATGCTGTTTTCGGGTTAGGGCGTTTTGGTACGAGTGTAGCATTGACACTTAACGAACTTGGTTATCAGGTCATGGGTGTTGATACTGATGAAGATAATGTTCAGCGTCTGGCACATGAGCTGACTCATGTTGTAACGGCAGATTCTTCTGATGAACGTACGCTGCGTTCTTTGGGCGCTCAGAATTTTGATGTGGCAGTCGTGGCGATCGGGGATTTGGAAGCGAATATGCTGACGACCTTACTGCTTAAGGAAATTGGTGTTCCTGTGGTTGTCGTTAAAGCTATCAATCAGGTTCATGGAAAAATGCTCAAAAAAATCGGCGCTGATAAGATCGTTTATTCGGAACGTGATATGGGACAGCGTGTAGCGCATAACCTTATTTCCAACAGCATCGTCGATTATATCGAACTGTCTGATACCATCAGCTTGATGAGTATCACTGTGCCGCCAAGTCTGGCAGGGAAAAACCTGATCGAATCCAATCTGCGCAGCCGCTATAATGTCAATATCGTGGCGATTAAGCACGGCAGTGAAACTCTGGTCAATCCCGATCCCAAAATGGTACTTAACCTCGGCGATGAAATGATCATTATCGGTGAGCATAGTAATATTAAAGCACTGGAGGAAGTGGTCTGATGAAAGAACTGAGCAGCGTAAGTAATCCGATCGTTAAAGCTGCCGCAGAGCTGAAACAAAAAAATATCGGACAGAACAGCAGGCTTTTTTAGTGGAGGGAATGCGATCGGTGGAGGAAGCTGTAAACTGTGGTATAGTGAAACAGCTTTTTGTGCTTAAAGGAACTAAAACTGCTTCGGCAAGGCAGGCCGCTATTATAGCAGCGGCTGCGGCAGAAGGAGTTGAATTGTATGAGGTTACCGAACCTGTAATGAAAAAAATTGCCGACACAGAAACGCCGCAGGCTCTGACTGCCGTTGTTGCCAAACAAAGTGCGGCCTTAGAGGAACTGGCTGCAGCCGGTGGTATTGTGCTCGTATTAGACCGCATCGGCGATCCTGGTAATCTGGGAACGATGATTCGTACTGCTGATGCGGCAGGTATCAGCGGCGTAGTACTACTGGCTGGCTGTACTGATATTTTTGCACCGAAAGCAGTACGTTCTACAATGGGATCACTGCTGCATATACCGGTAGCTGAAGGTATATGCGAAGCAGACTTTATCAGCTGGGCACGTAAGAACGGTTATGAAATAGCGGTAACTTGCCTGGAAAATGCAGACAGTTTATATCAAACAGATTTACAGGGCCCGGTAGCAGTTGTTGTCGGCAGCGAAGCAGAGGGTGTTTCAGACGGCTTGCTGGAAGCAGCCGTAAAAAAAGTTTTTATCCCGATGGAAGGGCAGGCCGAATCGTTGAATGCTGCTGTGGCAGCTGGAATCGTTATGTTTGAATGTCTGCGGCAACGGCTTGCAGGTAAAGGCAAGTTGTGATAAAATAAGTAACGTTAATTGAATACGCCCCATTTTTTCGACACTATGACCGAGAGAGTACGCCAGACGTGCGACACAGAGAGCGAGGCCACGGCTGCAAGCCTTGCGATACACTAAAGCGGAAGTTCACTCGTGAGTGTTTGCGCTGAAGGCTTTGGTTTGTAGGCGCAACGTCAGTCGCGTTAAGACAGCAGAGTACAAATTAGGGTGGTACCGCGGAAGCATAACTTTCGCCCCTTACCAGGGGCGGGAGTTTTATTTTTTTATAGGAGGAAGAATATGAGAGAAGAATTGCAGGCACTTAAGGAACAAGCGCTGGCAGAGCTGGGAGCAGTAACGACTCCAGACGAACTCAAAGATTTGCGCATCAAATATTTGGGTAAAAAAGGCCCGATGACAGAAATTCTGCGCGGTATGGGCGCACTGCCGGCAGAAGAAAGACCGAAAATCGGACAAATCGTCAACGAAGTAAAAAGCGCCTTGGAAACGGCTATCAATGCCAAAACCGAGGTTTTAGAAGCAGAGTCCTTAAAAGCAAGGCTGGCAAATGAAAAAGTGGACATTACTTTGCCTGGACGCACACAAAACTGCGGGCATCTGCATCCGGTGACACTGACACTGCGCGAGATCAAAAAGATTTTTATGCGGATGGGGTTTGATGTCATGGAAGGCCCTGAGATAGAAAGCGATTATTATAACTTTGAAGCTTTGAACCTGCCGCAGGATCATCCGGCACGGGATATGCAGGATACATTTTATATTACTGAAAAATTTTTGCTGCGTACCCAGACTTCACCTGTGCAGGCTCGTACAATGCAGGCCTGTGAGCCTGACACACCGATCAGGATGATCGCCCCTGGAACAGTTTACCGCAACGATTATGATGCTACTCATTCTCCGATGTTTCATCAGGTAGAAGGTTTGGTACTTGGTGAAAATATCAGCCTTGCTGATTTAAAGGGGACGCTGGAAACCTTTTGTAAAGAGATGTTCGGCGGCAGTGTGGAGATACGCCTGCGTCCCAGTTATTTCCCCTTTACGGAACCAAGTGCCGAAGTAGATATTTCCTGCGTTATCTGTGGCGGCAAAGGCTGCCGCGTCTGCAAGAATTCAGGCTGGCTCGAGATTTTGGGTTCAGGTATGGTTCATCCCAATGTGCTGCGGATGAGCGGTTACGATCCGGATAAAATTAATGGTTATGCTTTTGGAATGGGTGTTGAACGCATCGCTATGCTTAAATACGGCATTGACGATCTGCGCTTATTCTTTGAAAATGATTTGCGGTTTATCCGCCAGTTCAAATAAGGAGGAAGATTATGTTAGCATCTATTGACTGGTTAAAAAAATATGTTGATATTAATGTCACTCCTGAAGAGCTGGCTGAAAAACTGACACGCGTAGGTTTGGAAGTTGAAAGTGTGAACTATCTGGGAGCGGGGTTGGAAGGCGTTGTTACCGGCAAAGTAACACAGATTGAGCGGCATCCTAATTCTGATCATTTGTGGATTTGTATGATGGATTACGGCAGCGGTGAGATCGTACAGATTCTGACTGGTGCGCAAAATGTCCATCAAGACGATATCGTACCGGTTGCAGTTGTTGGGTCGCAGCTTCCCAGTGGGATGAAGCTTAAAAAAGCAAAAATGCGCGGACTTGATTCTTTTGGAATGTTGTGCAGCGCTGAAGAGCTGGGCATTGATGCTAAGCTTTTGCTGCCGGAACAGCGCAATGGTATTTTCATCCTGCCGCCGGATACACCGATTGGCGTAGATATAAAAAAGGTTTTGGGACTGGATGACGTGGTGTTGGATATTGACCTGACCGCCAACCGCGGTGATTGTACAAATATCATTGGTCTGGCACGTGAAGCTGCTGCTGTTTTGGGTACGGAATTCAGAATGCCAGATATGAGCGTACAGGAAACTGCCGGCGGCAATGCTGCCGAAATGGCGAAAGTAGATGTGCAGGCGGCGGATCTGTGCAGTCGTTTTGCTGTGCGGATATTGAAAAATATTAAAATCGGTCAGTCGCCAGAGTGGATGCAGAAACATCTGCGTGCCTGCGGTATGCGTCCCATCAGTAATGTTGTCGACGTGACTAACTATGTAATGCTTGAATTAGGGCAACCGATGCATGCCTATGATTATGACAGGGTCAGTGGACATACGCTGATCGTTCGGCGTGCTGCTGAAGGTGAGAAGCTGGTGACGCTGGATAATCAGGAGCGGAGTCTTGATTCCAGCATGATCACTATTGCTGATACTGAACATGCGGTAGGCCTGGGCGGTGTTATGGGTGGTTTGGAAACAGAAGTTACTGCCGATACCGTAAATGTTATGTTAGAGGCCGCTACTTTTAACGGACCTTCGATTCGCCGTACTTCGAAAGCATTGGGATTACGCAGCGAAGCGTCAGGGCGCTTCGAGCGCGGTGTTGATACCGTGCTGACTCATAATGCGCTTAATCGTGCAGCACATTTGCTGGAACAGATGGGTGCCTGCGAGACTGTCTGCGGTATCGTAGAATCTTATCCGACTGAGGCGCAGCCGGCTGTTGTTAAAGTTAATACGTCTGCTATCAATACCCGCATTGGTGTAGAGATAGAGACAGGGGAAATGATTTCTATTCTGCAGAAGCTTCAGTTCGAAGTACATGAGGAAGGAGAAGATCTGGTCGTTACAGCGCCCAGCTGGCGTTATGATGTGACCTGTGATGCTGATATCAGTGAAGAGATCGCGCGTATGCATTCGTATGACAAGATTGCCTCACATATGCCTGCTCTGCCTTTGGTACAGGGGCGTCAGGATGTGATTGAGGACGTACGCGACAGTGTGGAGGATTATTTGGCTTCGGTCGGACTGAGTGAGGTTATGACTTACAGTTTTATCCATCCATGTTCTTTTGACAAGCTGGAATTACCTGCAGATGATGAACGCCGTCGGTTTATTGAAGTAATGAATCCTATCAGCGATGAATTCAAAGTTATGCGCACTACTTTAGTACCAAGTATTTTAAGTACAGTTGCTTATAATTTGGCACGTCAAAGTGAAAGTGTCAAAATTTTTGAAGTCGGGCGCACTTATCTGCCGAAAGCGCTGCCTTTGACAGAGTTCCCGGTTGAAAAGCGTGTATTGTGCGCTGCAATGAGCGGTAAACGTAATGTGTTAAACTGGACTGAGGGAAAAGATAATGTAGACTTTTATGATATGAAAGGTGTCGTAGAAGGGCTTTTGAGCAAATTACAGGTCACTGATTACAAGCTGATACTGGCAACACAGCCATATCTGCATCCGGGGAAGAGCTGCGCAATCGAATATCAGGGAGAGCTGATTGGTTATTTCGGTGAAGTGCATCCCACGGTTGCTGCTAACTTTGAACTGAGCAGTGAAACCTATGTTCTGGAGCTGGCAATCGAACCTTTGGTCGCTGCTGCTGTTAAGGTGCCTAAATATAAACATCTGCCTAAATTCCCCGGTACTTCGCGTGATATAGCTGTCGTTGTACCGTTGGAAGTAAGTATGCGCGAGCTTGAAGGCGTGATTCGCGCTAATGCAGGCGAGCTTTTGACTGATGCAAAGGTGTTTGATGTGTATACCGGTAAGCAGGTAGCAGACGGCTGTAAATCCATGGCCTTTAATCTTACTTTCCAGGCCGGTGATCGTACCTTGACTGATACGGAGATAGATACGGTAATTAAAAATGTAGTTGATAAAGTAGGAGAAGAATATAAAGCTAAATTAAGAGCTGATAATGATTTTTAACAGCCCTTTATGAAATAAGGGCTGTTTTTTCGTAAATGAATAAAACTGCAATCGGCTATCGTCAAAGGTGTTATAATGGAATTGTATGAAAGAAGGTGCATTTTATGAAAATCATTGACGCGCATATGCATTATTATGATATAGACAAGTTTTATGAGGTCGCAGAAAATGCAGGACATGAAAATACTGCGGCTTGTTGGCAGCAGATATGCCAAGAGAATAATATTGTTTTTGCTGTGGCGATGGGTAATTCTGAAGATGCGCCCAGTCGTTACGGCGGCAGTACACCGAGACTGATTAATCTAAGTGGTCCTTTTGATGAGAAAAAATTATAACCAGCCTCTTTCAATGGGGTATTGTTTAGGCGTCAAAAGTGAAGATATTACACTGGCAAATGCTGAAAAAAACAGCTCAGGAATTTGAGCACTATCTGAGTGATCCTCATTGTCTGGGCATAAAGTTTTATCCAGGTTACCGGCCTGTATTTATTTATGATGAACGTCATTATCCGCTGTTTGAATTGGCCCGGCATTATAATGTGCCTGTGGCAGTGCATACAGGCGATACAGCAACGCCTGCTGCTAAACTGCGTTATGCCCACCCGTTGACGGTGGATGAGGTAGCTGCTGATTTCCCGGACGTGCAGTTTGTTATCTGTCACTGCGGAAATCCATGGCTGCTTGACGCAACTGAGGTGGCTACGAAAAATGATAATGTAGCTGTAGATCTGTCCGGTTTACTGGAAGGAATACCGGGGCCGCATTTTTATAGGCAGAATCAGGGTTATTTTGATTATTTGGGTATGTGGCTGCGTTATATGAACCGCTGGGACAAATTGATGTATGGCAGTGATTGGCCGTTAATCAATATTCCTGATTATATAGCGATAATGCGTCAACTGATCCCGGAAGAACATCAGGAAGCATTTTTTTACAGCAATGCTTTGCGGGTTTATAGTCGTATACAGAAAATTTTATAAAATCTACAAAAATTCTATTGCATGTCATGACAATTAAAGGATTTTTTTGATATTTAACTGTTAGAATTTTTACAAATGGGTTTGTTAATATTTATGAGTGCTAAATTATGAAGAATGTGGTATAATATATACGCTTTTTTTATGAGCCTTTTTTGAGTTTTGAATGTGAGGTAGATGGGAATGGAACTTATATATATAACTCTTGCTGTGTATGGTATGGGTGCCGCTACGGCACTGTTTCCTAAAAAAATGGAGATGGCGGCACATTACTGTGCGGTTTTGGCAGCAGTATTTGGCAGCGGAGCTCTGCTGTATCAGTCTGCGGCTTATCTAATGCAGGGAAGTGGGAGCCTGCTGAGCGGCAGCTGGGCATTTTTTACTTTCAATGCTGATCGGTGGAGCGCAGTTTTTTTATTGATTACGGGCTTGGCAGGAACAGTGACGAGCATTTATGCTTGGGGTTATGCTAAAAGCTATCTGGGTAAAAGGCTGAGACTTTTGGGCGGACTCTGGAATGCATTTTTGCTTTCTATGGTGCTGGTTTTACTGGCTGCTGATGTTTTCAGTTTTTTACTGGCTTGGGAGCTGATGGCCGTAGTAAGCTTTCTGTTAGTCAACCACGAGCTGAAAAAAAATGCTGCACATAATGCAGCGTATCAATATTTGGTTATGACCCATATCGGAACAGCGGCAATCATGATTGCTTTTTTGATGATAGGCAGTCAGGCAGGGTCTTTAGATTTTGCTGTGCTCGGTCAGGGAGTGTTGAGTGATAATGTTCGTAATGCGGCGTTTATCACTGCTTTTGCCGGTTTTGCATTAAAAGCGGGGTTATTGCCACTGCATGTATGGCTGCCTAATGCGCATCCTGCTGCACCAAGTCATGTTTCAGCGCTGATGAGCGGCGTTATGCTGAAAATAGCCTTATATGGTTTCGGACGTTTTATTTTTCAGTTTCTTGGCCCGACAGAATTCTGGTGGGGGGCTTTTGTGCTGGTGGTAGGTCTGCTATCAGCAGTTTTGGGTGCTTTATATGCACAGATGGAAAAAGACATCAAAAGGATCTTAGCATATTCATCTGTAGAAAATATGGGGATTATTTTCGGAGCTTTTGGTTGTGGGATGGTACTTATGACAACGCCACGGCATGACTATGCATTAATTGGTTTTTTGGCCGCTGTTGTACATTCCTTGAACCACTCGGTGATGAAATCACTGTTGTTTATGTCGGCAGGGGCTGTAATGCATGCTACCGATAGTAAGGATATTGAAAAAATGGGTGGCTTGGGTAAATTGATGCCATGGACTGCGGTTTTTACACTGGTAGGTTCGATGGGCTTGTCTGCCCTGCCTCTGACAGGTGGTTTTGTGGGGGAGTGGCTTGCACTGCAGAGTTTTGTTACTTTGGCCGGCAGCAGTGAAGGACAGGGGCTGCGGCTTTTAGGAGCACTGGCTTTTGTTTTGTTCGGTTTAGCAAGTGCTTTAGCAGTTGGTTGCTTTGTGCGTCTTTATGGAGTAGTTTTTTTGGGACGGAATCGAAGCAGGCTCGTAGAACGTGCTCACGAAAGCGATTGGTCGATGCGTTTGGGAATGGGGTTGGCGGCAATATTGGTATTGCTGCTTGGTATTGTCCCGGGGCCGGTAGTCGCTGTGCTGCAAACGGCAGTGCAGAACCAGCAAACTCTTTGGCGCAGTTTTGCAGATATGCAGAAGGTTTGGTGGTTTGGCAGCGGAAGTTATGCAGTTTATGCACCGTTACTGCTATTGACAGTACTGTCGGTTATTTTACTGGCTGTGGCCCTTATGACCTGCGGCGATAAAAGCTTTGTTCATCGTGAAGTTACTTGGAACTGCGGTACTTATCCTACAGCGCGCCAGCAATATTCAGCTACTGGTTTTTCCAAGCCGCTCCGCCGGGCTTTTGATTTTTTGCTGAAGCCAAAGCGAACGGCAACCTATCTGAAAAAGGGTAATCCGTATTTTGGGCGGCAGATGGAATATAAATTATCGATCCCGGATCAGTTTACAGAAAAGCTATATGTACCGATTCAGCACTATATGGTCTGGTCTGCTTCTTTTCTGCGTCGTATTCAGCAGGGCAGCGTACGTCTGTATATCAGTTATGTAATGGTGGCTATGCTTTTGGTTTTGATTTGGGGGGCGATGTAAATGGCTATGCATATTTATGATTTGGGCTGGATGCTGGCACAAGTGTTGCTGCTTTTGTGCAGCGCTCCTTTAGTTGCTGGTATCATAAAAAAAAGTGAAAGCCTTGCTGCAGAATCGTATCGGTTCCAGTATTTTCAGGAATATTCGATCTTTATAAATGGTGGCAGAAGCCTACAATACTTACGCCTTATACAGTCTGGTTTTATTATTGCGCCACTGGTATATTTTGCCAGTGTAGTAGTGGCAGCGGCGATGCTGCCCAACTTTTTTGGAACTCAATTCAGTTTTGGAGATGTCTTTGTTTTTATTGGCGTTCTAACGCTGGGGCGCTTTTTTATGACTTTATCGTCTCTGGATACGGCTACGGCGTTTGGCGGCATGGGCGGATCCCGTGAAATTTATATTTCTGTTTTAGCAGAACCTGTAATTTTGCTGGCTGTACTGGTGAATGCGCTGCGCAGTGGCAGCACAACTTTAGCGGGAATGGCGCTTGATTTTCAGGCGGTTTATTTAAGCGTAGCCAGCGTGCTGACATGTATTGCTTTCTTTTGCCTGCTGCTGGCTGAGAATGGAAGAATTCCTGTCGATAATCCTGATACGCATTTGGAACTGACAATGATTCACGAGTGTATGCTCCTTGAATATTCCGGACGGTTGCTGGCAGTGATCCATTGGGCAAGCATGCTGAAAACATTAGTATTTTTGGTCTTGTTTTCGTTGTTGTATCTGCCGCTTTCACTGCCGCTGGCAGTGAAAGTGCTCTTGGCAGCGACAGCGGTAAGTGTTATGGAAACTCTGAAGAATAAAATGCGTCTGTTCAAAGTTCGCGTATATCTGGCCGCAGCCGGTATTTTTACTGCTGCTGGCAATTGTAGCGCAGTAAGGAGGGGTATGATGAAATTTTTTTGGTAATCGTCTTATTGTTCGTTGTCTTTTTGCAGACCCGTATTATGGACCTGCGCCGGGCAATCATCTGCCTTAGTGTTCAATCGGCTGTTATTGCTCTTGCCTGCTTTATTTCCGGTATTGCGCATGGCGAGGGTATTCATATTTATGCTCCGGGATTGCTGACAATTATCGTAAAAGTCCTTTTAGTGCCTTATGCAATGCTGCGGCTTGTCAGTAAGCTGACTGATGAGCGTGAGCTCATTTCAGAGATCAATGTTAATTATTCAACTGCCGCAAGTGCAGTTTTTCTGGTTCTGAGTTATCTTATTGTTGATAAAATGCTGCCCGGAGTGGAAGGTCGCGATATTCTGGCGCTTTCCATCGTAATGATTTTGACTGGTCTGACGTTGATCGTTATGCGCAGCCGAGCTATTATGCAGATGGTAGGCTTGATAACAATGGAAAATGGTATTTACCTTTTAGGGATGGCGATGACGGAAGGTCTGCCTCTGGTTATAGAAATGGGTATCTTTTTGGACGTGCTGATTGCTGTCATGGTACTGGTAATACTGACTAACCGGCTGCGTTTGTCGTTTATGACGACAGATACCAATGTGTTGAGAAAGCTGAAGGGGTGACGGGATGCTGGAGCTGATTTATATAATTTTTGCTTTGCCGGTGGTTTGTGCGGCTTTAGCTATCAGCGGCGTTTTAGGCATGCGGCAGTTTGCTGCACTGGCTTAATCGCTTGACTGCTGCTGCTGTAGGCGTTGCAGTTATTCTTTTAGCACAGAGTTTTACGCCAACACAGCCTTTTAACAGTGAATATGTTTATCTGGACGCGCTTAATGTCTGGGTAATACTGATCATTACAGCTTTATATGTAGCGGCAGCATGGGTTTCCAAGTCATATCTGCTGCGCGAGCACAGCCGTGGCTATCTTAGCCGTACGCCTGGTTTGATTGGCCGTTATTATGCTTTGTTCCAGATGTTTGTTTGGACTATGTTTCTGGTACTGATGGTAAAAAATCTGGGATTGATGTGGGTCGCTATCGAGGCGAC
>ENA-OQAB01000229-OQAB01000229.1-human-gut-metagenome-genome-assembly--contig:-NODE-229-length-32237-cov-4.830520_pt1 | contig 32237 bp, 27 predicted proteins | sample MGYA00242490_ERZ504517 | MGnify/ENA primary metagenome ERZ504517 (study PRJEB26092, sample SAMD00036298) | human gut metagenome | host: Homo sapiens | study: EMG produced TPA metagenomics assembly of...
GGAAGGTATGAACGACCGTTTCCTCTCTGTTTTTCTTCTGCATTATGGCCGGATCACGGAGCTGGCCCCTGACAGCTTCTCGGCGATATCGTACATGTTGGTGACATTGCCAACCGCCAGCTTCTCGGAAAGGCCGTAAAAGTTCAGGCATGTGCCGCAGGTAAGGATCTCGACTCCCTGCGCCTCCAGACTCCTTAAATCTTCCACAGACTGCGATCCCTCCGCCGACAGCTTTGCACCGCCGTTATAGAGCAGGACCGTATCAGGCAGCACGTCCAGCTGGGTCTGCGCATAGAGAAAGCCCTTCATCAGCTGCCTTCCCAGCTCATCATCCCCGCTTCCCATACAGTCGGAGGAAATCACCACGACCTGGCCCTTCCTCCTGGCATCCGGAATACAGGCTTCCGCCTTCACGTCTGCTTCTGCAGCCTCATTGGCTGTATTTCCCTCTTTCTGAGGATCTGCCGCTTTCCGTTCTGCGACATCGTAGCTCACCCGGAATTCTTCCTCTGTTAGCTTTTCCGATACCGGCTTCAGTCCAAAATAGCGCCCAGCTCATTAAGTTCTGTACGGCGATCTCATTGTCCACCAAAACCTCGACGGTTCCCTCCGTCATCTCTTTCAGTACCTCTTTCGCCTTAATCACAGGCTGGGGGCAGGGAAGTCCCTTTGCATCAACGATTTTCTTCATCTTATCTCCTTTCCGGCCGTCTGGTGCCTCCCGGCGTAAATACGTCGGGAGGCACCAGCACAGCTTTGCATTAATTCAGTATAAAATATCACATATAACGCCGTTAAAAAAGAAGAGCTATCATCCGAAGACAATAGCTCAGCCTCTTTATTCGTTTTCTTCTGTCTCGTCTTCGCCTACCAGTTCATCGTACTCCGCATCATCCAGCAATTCGTCAAATGCATCGGCTACGATCTCATATTCATCATCATCTTCGATATTCTCCAGATTCGGCTGTCCATCCTCTGACTCGGAATAACGGTATAAGTAAACCTCTCCCTCTTCCGCCTCATACAGCCGTGGGATCATCTGGACAAGGGTGGATTTTGCACTGCCTGTGCCGCCAATGACGCCAATGGTTTCTCCGGAGCGGATCGAAAGGCTGATATCAGAAAGCACGGGCTTCTCCGCCTCCTGATTATAACGGAAGAACACATGCCGCATCTCAATTGAGCCATCTGGCACGGCGAGTGCTGGATCAGCCTGTGCATCACTGATATCCGGCATCTCTTGAAGCACCTCACAAATACGGTTGGCAGACGCCTTCGACATTACGATCATCACAAAGGTGTTTGTAATCATCATCAGGGACATCAAGATCTGCGTCACGTAGCTAATAAAGCTCATCAACTGGCCCGTTTCCATTGAGCCGAAAGCGATCAGCTTACCGCCGAACCAGACGATGGCAACGATACAGGCATACATGGCGAGCGTCATTAGCGGGCCGTTCCAAACAAGGATTTTTTCCGCCATGATGCTGGCGCGCTTTAAATCATCATTGGTAACTTCAAATTTTTCCTTCTCAAATTTCGAACGGACAAAAGCCTTGACCACCCGAATCGCCATCAACGTTTCCTGCACGCGGGCATTAAGACCATCAAATTTTTCCAACATTACCTGAAAACGTGGAAAGGCTCGCGTTGCAATCAGCGCCAACATCCCGCCCAGCACGGGGATTGCAATGAGGAAAACCGTGACCAGCTCCCCGTTGAGCTGCCAGGCGAGCACCGTTGCGCTCACGAGCATCACGGGCGCGCGCACACATACGCGGATGAGCATCATGAAAGTCATCTGCACACGGTTGACGTCGGTTGTAAGCCTGGTGACCAGGGAGGCGGTGGAAAAACGATCCACATTGGAAAACGCGAAATCCTGCACACGGTCAAACATGCCCTGCCGCAGCCCCGCGCCGAGCCCCATGCCGGCGATTGAAGCAAACCATGCGGAAAGCGCACCCGCCGCGAGAGAACATAGCGCAAATGCAACCATCTGAACGCCCATGTTTACCACATATTGCAAATCCTGATTGGTGATGCCGGTATCCACGATTTGGGACATCAGCATCGGAATGCGCACCTCTAGCAAAACCTCAATGATAACCGTCAAAGGGCTGAGCAGCGCAGCCCACCAATATTTCTTCACACAGGGTGCGAATTGTTTGATCATAAGCCCTGATCCTCCCTTCTACGTCGCTCCATCTCTTCCTGCTCCTTGGCCATGAGCGTGATCATATCGGCGCCCTCCAAATCCTCTTTCGCAAGATTTTGCGTCATGCGGCAAAGATAGCCATAGAACTGCTCACACTCATTCAGGGTAAATCCGGCAAAGAGCTCCTCATCCAGCCGGTCAAACAGCGCCCTCGTGCGCCTGGTCAGATCCCGTCCCTTGTCTGTAAGCATCACCCGATTATAGCGCAAATCCTCCTCCGAAGGCATTTTATCGACAATACCGCATTTCTGCATGCGTTTGATCGATACCGCCACACTGGCGGGCGATACATGCAGCCGGTCAGCAAGCGCTTTTTGCGTGAGGCAACCATCTCGCTCCAGCGTTTCTAGCAGCGGCATCTGCCCGTCATACAACCCGATTTCAGATGCCGCGCGGTGGGTGCTAATCCGTTTGAGGGCGTTGAGTTGAATCAGCTTCCCCACAATTTCCCGATAGGAATGCATCAATCAACCTCCTTTCTTAACAATCAACCGTTTTATAATAAATCGGTTAATTATTAGCTGGTTTATTATAAAACGAATCAAAAGAAAAGTCAATTCAAACATCAAAAAAAGGCAGCTAAACCTGATCGAACAACGCTCTTTTTTCACATGCTTTCACAGCTCCTTGCCACTTACAAACCCGCAAAGCAAAAAAGCACGCCGCAAGAGGAGACCTCCCCTTGCGGCGTGCCAAGCGCCAATGTGAATATTCTTTTGACCTACAGCTGTTATTCAACGGACTTGAGCGATTCCACCATGCTGATCTTCTTTAAGCGGAAATGCATGATCCAGTTGACGATCACCGCGAAGAGCGCCGTCATTGCCGCTCCAAGCACATAGCTCAGCCAGCTGATCGTGCGGCCGAACATCACCACGTCCACCTCCGCAACACTCACCACAAATCGATGCAGGAAGATTCCCATGACCAAGCCGAGTGCAATGCCAATCACGGTTAAGAACACATTCTCACGGTAGATGTAGGCGTCTACCTCCTTGTCATAGAAGCCAAGCACTTTAATTGTGGCCAGCTCGCGCACCCGTTCGTTAATATTGATGTTCGACAGGTTATAAAGCACCACAAACGCCAGCGCCGCCGCCGCGATGATAAACACCACAACCACAAGGGTCAATGCGTTGATAACGTTATTGAAGGTGTCGATCGTCTGCGTAGTATAAACAACGGCATTGATCTCCGGCATCTTCATCAGCTCGGTCGCAAGCTGACCTTTTTGGTTATTTTCCTGGCCATCTGCCACCGGCTTCTCATTCTTGATATCATCCTTGAGCTGCGCCATGACATAGTTAAACTGCGCTTCCTCCCCAAAGGCCTGTTCATATAGCGCCTGGGAAATGTAAACATAGTGGAAGGTATAGTTTTCTGTAATGCCTGCAACCTTTAGGCGCACCTCGGAACCATCGGATTTCGTGACGATCAGCTCATCACCCACCTCGGTATCCGTCTTGCTTGCAAGCTTCTCCGTAATGAGCACGCCGTCATCCGGCAAGGTGAGCTGCGCGCCGGACTGGCGGTTTTGCAACCTTACAAAATCGGAAAGCTGCGCATTGTTCTGCGGCACAAGCACGTTTACCTCCAGCTCTTCATCCGAGCGCTCAGAATGCCCGTGCAGCACTTTCATATAGGTCAGCATCGCATTCTGGATGCCGTCGTTTTCCTTGAGCTGTGTGATGATCGGCGCCTCAGCGGAACCGTCGGTCAGCACCGGATCCTTCAAAACGAGCTGTGCGTCATACATGGCGATACCGCCATCGTTAAACTGCTTATTGATGATAGCGCTGATGGAATCATTGAGTCCGAAGCCCGTCAGCAACAGGGCTGTGCAGCCCGCCACGCCAAACGCCGTCATCAGGAAGCGACGCTTGTTACGGAAGATATTGCGCACTGTCACCTTAGAGGTGAAGTTCAAATGCTTCCAGATAAACGGGATCTTCTCCAGCAGCACACGCTTGCCCGCCTTGGGCGCGCGCGGGCGCATCAGCTGCGCCGGGCAGGTGGCCAGCTCCTTATAGCAGGCGAGGAAGGTAGCCCCCACTGTGGAAAGGATCGCAATCGCCGTGCCAATGAGCGCATAGCTCAGGATAAACTGGAGATGCACCGTAGGCAGCGTGTACATAATGCCATACGCCGCAGAAATCGCCAGCGGCAACACCACGAAGCCGACCGCCAGGCCGATCACAGAGCCGATCAGACTCGCCAGGATCGCATAAATAATATATTTCGAAACAATCGCCTTATTGTCATAGCCGAGCGCCTTAAGCGTGCCAAGCTGTGTGCGCTCCTCTTCAACCATGCGCGTCATCGTCGTCAGGCAGATGAGCGCCGCGATCAGGAAAAAGAAGATCGGAAATACCTGGGCAAACGCTTTGGTGCGATCCGCCGTTTGTCCATAACCAGTGAAGCCCGGGATATCGTCGCGGTCAGACACCACCCATTTGGCGCTGCTTAAATCGTTTAACTTCTGCTCGCCGGCAGACAGGCGCAGCTTTGCACGGGAGAGTTCGTTTTCCGCTTCCGCCTTGGCCTTCTGGTAGGTTTCTTCACCGTCCACCGCCGCCTGCTTTGCCTCTTTCAGCTTCTGCTTGGCCTGTTCAATCTCCATGAGCGCCTGGCTCTGCTTGGAGGAAAGGGTTAATTCACCCACATCCAATGCAAACCCGGCCTGTTGCAGCTCGCTTTGTGCACTATCCAGCTGCCGCTTGCTTGCATCCAGCTGCGCCTGTTTGGCATTGATCTCCGCGTTAGCGGCGTCGAGCTTTGCTTTTGCAGCCTTCAGTGTTTTTTCATTTGTGGCGTAATCTGCCTCGCCCTTTTTCAAATCGGCCTTTGCCTTAGCAAGCTTTTCCTCTTCCTTGGCCAAATCATCCTTATAATCGCCCAAATATTTGCTCAAAGCCTGCGCGGCCTCCTGCACCATACCGCCTGCCGTGATATTGGAGAGCTCCTTGAGCTGTTTCACCACAGTGCTGTCCGGGCCAAAGATCTCCTCCGCGCGCTTAATCAGTTCTTCATAGGAAGCGTTGTTGCTGCTGCCTAAATCACCGGCTACCGTTTCAGCAGTAGCAATCATCTGCTTGAGCAGCCTAATTTGATTTTCACCGTTCGAAATCTGCGATTTTGCACTATTGATCTGCTTTTCAGCCGCATCCAGCTTCTCTTTGTTTTTATCATACTCCCGCTGAGAGTTTGCCACCGTTTGTTTTGCCTCAGCAAGCTTGCTCACAGCAAGGTTATACTCATTTACCCTTTGATAATAGGTATTTAACCCAGCGCTGTGCTCCGCCTTTCCGGAAGCAAACTCCCGCTGCGCGGCGCTCAATGAGTCGTTAAACTCCTGCTGCTTTTCAGCGAGAATCTGGTCGCCATTCTCCGCGAATTCGAGCGCCTCATCCAATGACTTACGGGCATCCTCAATCTTTTGCTTCGTATCAACCTCGGCCTGCGCATAGTCAAGGCGCGCCTGCTCCAGCGTTGCCGTCATCTCAGGGCGGAGCACCTCTGCACGAACCGGGGCGCGATCCTGCCCAATCGCCTCGATTTGCTCCACAACAGGCTGCACCAGCTTCTCATATGCATCGCCGTAAGAGTCAAAGTCGCTCTTTGTCGTGCCGTTGACCTTAATATACAAATCCGTATAGTAATCTGTTTTGAACGCGGTATCCGGCACCAGAATGAAGGCGCCGACCTTGCCGCTGCCGACAAGGCTGTTGCCACGCTCAAAGGATATGTAGTAAGGCGATTCCACAATGCCGACGATTTTGAACTCCGTCGTTTCCATAGAAGAGTTCAGATCCTCCCGATCACTCTCTATAGTGATCGTGCTGCCGATTTGGAACTCATCCGGGGTGGATAGCTCGCTGCGGTCCACCAGGCACTCGTTCGCATTTTTCGGCCATTCGCCCTCAATAAGCGTGGGCCGGTTCATATATTCCGCATCGTTTTTTCCGTTTTGCCAATCTGCCAGCATTTCCATGCTGAGAGAATGCGCACGAACGCTGAACGCAGAGCCATCCATATCAATCAAGCTCTCGCCGTTTACTTTGACCAGGCCGTCCGCAAAATAAGCGGGCATTACCGCATGGACGCCGTCAATCTCACGGATCGCATCCACATCCGCTTGCTCAAACCCGACGGTCGAGAGCACGCGCAAATCCATCAGGTTGTTGCTGAGAAAATAGCGGTTGGCCGTCTCCTTCATATCAGGAGCGGTGGCCTTAATGCCGGCAAAAAAGCCAATGCCGAGCGCAACAATCAAAATGATGGAAATAAAACGCGCCTTCGTCCTCCAGATTGAACGGAACGTATCTTTTAACAAGGCTTTGCTCATTGTTACCATTCAATCCTTTCCACAGGCGTTGGGTTGTCGTTGACCATAATTTTATGGACACGGCCGCTGCGCATGGCGATCACACGGTTCGCCATCGGCGTAATCGCCTGGTTATGCGTAATGACGATCACGGTCATGCCGGTTTCCCGGCTCGTATCCTGCAAAAGCTTCAAAATCTGCTTGCCGGTATTATAATCCAGCGCGCCCGTCGGCTCATCGCAGAGCAGGAGCTTCGGGTTTTTGGCCAGCGCGCGTGCAATCGCCACACGCTGCTGCTCGCCGCCGGAAAGCTGCGAGGGGAAGTTATGGATGCGATCGGCAAGGCCCACGCGCTCAAGCACCTTCTCCGCATGCAGCGACTTCTTGCTGATCTGTGTGGCAAGCTCCACATTTTCCAGCGCAGTCAGGTTTTGCACCAGGTTATAAAACTGGAACACAAAGCCCACATCATAGCGCCGGTATTCAATCAGGCGTTTGCGGTCATAATCGTTGATTAATTCACCTGCCACACGGATCTTACCATCATCGCAATCATCCATACCGCCTAGGATATTCAGCAGCGTTGTTTTGCCGGCGCCGGATGGGCCGACGACTACGACGAACTCGCCCTGCTCAATATTGAAGGTAATTCCATCCGCAGCGTTAATGGTGATTTCCCCCATCTTGTACCTTTTGTAAACAGAATCGAACTCAATAAAGCTCATGCATTTTACCCCGTTTCTTGATTTTCGCCGTCTTATCCGGCGCACATAATGTCCCTCTCCGGCGAAAATCGCCGGACTCCTACCCTTTTGGACAAAATCTTTGCCACGTGAAAACAATTATAAAGGATTGACTGCCTAGCGTCAATAGAAAAGCGGGTGGAATCCTTATCCAAAAGCGAAACAAATCCCCATAAAAAAGCAATCTATTCCCTATACAGCGGCTGCTAACGAAAAATACAACACGCTGTCTCCCAATGGGCAGCATAGCCGTCCTCCACAGGTTAGGAGGCTGCACGAACCGCTGCAAGCACTTTATTGGCAACCGGAATCGCCTGCTGATAGCCAGAGCCTCCGTTTTCCACGACGACCACGAACGCATATGGCGTTTCCGAATTCTGTGAGAAACCAGCGAACCAGGCATGCGGTGTCTTATCCCCACCGACCTCCGCCGTGCCGGTTTTGCCGCAGATCTGCATGCCGCGTGGGAAACGGCTGTCGCCGTAAAAATTCACGGTATTCGACCGCAACAGCTCCACCATCTTAGAGGCTGTCCCGGCTGAGAGGTAAGCCTCGCCCGTCTCCGCCTTGCCTTTGCGCAACGCCAGGCCACCCGGTGTTTCGATGGATTGAACCACATGGGGCAGCACGGGCGTGCCGCCGTTTGCAATTGCGCCCATGATAGTGAGCATGTGATAGGGATTGGCAAGCGTGGTATGCTGCCCAACGCCCGCCTGCCCGAGCCCGCGCTCATCCGCTCCGGTTAGATCAAATTTGCTGATGGCGATATTGATTCCATCCATTTTCATCGCCTGATTGAAGCCGAGCTGTTGAGCCGTAGCGGTTAACTTCTCCGCCCCCAGCTGGATGGCAATCTGCGCGAATGCAACGTTGCAGGATCGATTCAGCGCCTGTTCAAAGGTGATAGTGCCGTGCCCATGCTCTTCATTGCAGTAGATTACGCCGCCGCTGGTCTGCATTTTCCCCTTACAGGTGAATTTCTGCGTAAAGATATCCGGTATATTGTCAATCGCGCTAATCGCTGTGATGGTTTTTAAACGTGGAGCCCGGCGTGTATACGCCGGATAAGAAGCGGTTGAGGTAAATGCCGTCGTATTTGCCGGTTTTATCCGTATCAATATCAGTCGGCTTACGCTCCGGATCATAAGTGGGGGAGGACACCATGCACAATATCTCGCCCGTTTTATAGTTATAAACGCCAACGGTCCCCTTGCGATCGCCCAACGCATCCAACGCGGTTGCGCAGAGCTCCGCGTTGATGGTCAAGCGGATATTATTGCCCTCTCCATCTTCCATCAGGCGATATACGCCGTCCACCAGGTTATAACCGGTCAGCTCGGAACGGAAGATGGTGTGGATGCCTGTCGAAATATAGCCTGCCGTATCTCCAACCATATGCAGCGTGGCTTTACGGATACGGCGGCTGTCGTTATAAATGCGTTCGCCATCCTTGGTTTGGGCGAGGATGACGCCTTTCGTGTCATAAATCGTTCCGGCGCTCGTCAGGCTTCCGCCGGTGAAGAGGTGCTGATTAAAGCGCTTGAGCGCCCAAGTTTCCCCGTTAACAGCAAAACTGCCGATTAAAAATACGACGCCAATCAAAAACGCGCCGATCAGGGCATAAATTGCCAGCGCGCGTTTGGAAGTAATCCTCATGCAAATCGCCCATCCTTTCCCTAGAGCGTGGCCGAAAGCCCTTGTTTCTGTTTGCTGAACGATGCATCCAGCGCGCGATTAATTTTGGGGTATGTCCGCACATCCGCCGCTTTAATGAAGGCAAAGAGTCCCCACACGCAGATCATACTTGATCCTCCTCGACTGATAAAGGGCAGCGTAACGCCAGTCAGCGGGAGGAGATCCGTAATGCCAAACACATTCAGCGCGATCTGGAACAGCATCATGCCCGCCGCCGCACAGGCCGCAATCGCATAAAACGAAGAGCGACAGGCCGGCGCGCACTGCACCGCATACGCTGTGACCCCCACAAAGCAGAGCAGCACGACGATACCCAGCAGCAGCCCCCATTCTTCACACAAAACACCGAACACCAAATCCGTGGTAGCTGCAAACACATTTTTCAGTTTTCCGGCGCCGATTCCAACGCCAAACAGCCCACCGCTCGCCATATAGACAAGCACGCGCGTCTGCTGAAAGCCCTTTCCATCACTGTATTCCCACACATGGCGGTAGGCGGCGAACCGCTGCGCCACATAATCCCCTTTAAAAATCACAATGAACGCGGCTCCAGCCAGCGCAACCAGGCACACCGCAATTAGCGTGCGGATATCGCCGGAGCGCATGAAAGCCATCATTAGGAATGTAACAAAGAAAATCAGCGCCGCGCCAAGGTCATACATCAAAAATAGAAATCCGACGCACGCAAAAGAAAAGAGAATATATTTTGTTAGGCTTCTGGTCGACTGAAGTTTATCGAGGGTTGCAGCTCCCACAAAGATAAACGCAAGCTTTACAAATTCCGAAGGCTGGATCGATACAAAGCCAAGATCCAGCCAGTTAAGCGCGCCGTTTGTCGCTTTGGCGAGCACCAGATTGACTGCCAGCAGCAACAACGCCGCACAAGCCATCGGCACACGTGAGGCATCCACCCGGCTGATGTCGCCCAAAAACCAGACCATCCCGATAAACAATGCAAGCCCCAGCAACACAGAAATGAATTGCTTTAGTAGCAAATTCGGATAAACGCTCGCGCAGATCACCAGCCCGATCCCGGAAAGAAAAAAAGCGATCAGCTCAAGCTCAAAGCTCTTCTTTTTAAAAATTGTGCGGAACAAAACCACATACAGCCATTCAATCGCAATATAAATTCCAAATATAGACACGAGCTCAGCATTCAAGCTTCCATCTTCCTCAAATATCGTCTGGACGGCAGACCACACCTGAAAAATGGTAATCATCAGCAGGACGATAAACCAGCTCATTGGCCTTTTCCAGGGCGCTTCCTGCGAATTTTCGCCTCTTTTTGGGGCCCGGGCTTCTGCGCTTTGCTGCGCCGCTTTCTTCTTTCGCCAATGGTCTCCCTCCTTTTTCTCATACCTTCTGGTAAATCGATCAACCTGTATAGTCCTCATAAAAGCGGAGCGTTACGCCACCCACATTGATGTGATCTCCATCAAACAGCGTCTGCGGCCCGCCGATCCTTTTGCCATTCACCATCGTCCCGGATTTGGAACCAAGATCTTCAATCACCCAGCCATCCTCATACTGCGACAGGCGGGCATGACGGGCGGAAACCGTCTGCACAGGCAGCGTAAAATCCGCCTCCGGCGACCGACCGATCAAATAGCTCCCTTCATAGAGTTCGCATACCTCCCCGGTTGACTCAGCCAGTAAAACCGGCGTCCGATTGGAGCGAATATCCTCATACTCTGGCGCGGCAACATCGGCCGGAGCTACAAAAACCGGCTGTTCCGCAGAGGCAACCTCCTCCGGCATTTCAACAGGCTGGGGAAACTGCTGCGGCTGCGCATCTATCTGAGCCGCTTCCCGCCAGCCTGCTGGCGGGGGGCTGTCCGGCGCGTGCAAAAAGAGCACGACATTGCCCATCATAATGCTGTCCCCATCATAGACGGGAGATTTCCGCTCGATTTTTTTCCCATTGACATAGACGCCGGTTTTGGAATAGGTATCAAAAACCGTCCATCCCCGTTTGCGTCGGGAAAGCACTGCATGGAATCTAGAGATCGTATTATAAGCCAAAAAGATATCGCAGGTTTTATTGCGGCCAATGGAGGTTTCCCAGTGGTTCAGCAGAAATTCATCCCCATTCGCGCCGTTGACAAGAATGCCGAGCGTGACAGGCCGCGGGCGGTTGCGCAACAGGGAGAACAGGCATCGCAGGACGATCAGGAATGCGAGCGCAGGCAATGCATACCGGCCGATTCCCACAAGCAGATCCATTCCGGACCGCAGCACTTTTTCCATCACTTCCTCCACCGTAGCCGCCTCCTTTCTTCGGCAAATTGCCGATTTCACATAGATATACTTATGGTTAAGCATAACGGGATCTGTCCAAAAAGTCAATAAACCCCCCTTGAATTTACGCTTATTTAACATTTATCTACTCCGCCGTATTCATCGCGTTACGAAATCTCACCGGCATAAAAAACGGCGGCGCGTTTTTTCGCGCCGCCGAAATTCAACTATCATTACAGATGGATCAACCCACCAACCTGAGCGATCAGAGGGGCAAAAACAAGGGAAATAATCGTCATCAGTTTAATGAGGATGTTAATTGAGGGACCGGAAGTATCCTTAAACGGATCGCCGACCGTATCACCGACGACCGCCGCTTTATGCGCCTCGCTGCCTTTGCCGCCGTTTGCACCCTCTTCAATATATTTTTTGGCATTATCCCACGCGCCGCCCGCGTTAGACATAAAGATCGCCATCATTACACCTGTGACCAACGCACCTGCCAGCAGGCCGCCAAGCGCCTGCGGGCCGAGCAGCAGGCCGACCACCAATGGGGAGAGCACTGCCAGCACACCGGGGATCAGCATCTCCCGTAAGGCTGCTTTTGTGGAAATCTCCACACAACGCTTATAATCCGGCCTGCCGGTGCCCTCCATCAGGCCGGGGATCGATTTGAATTGGCGGCGCACTTCTTCGATCATCTGGTTGGCCGCCTTGCCGACGGATTCCATCGTCATTGCGGAAAATAAGAACGGCAGCATTCCGCCGATGAACAGGCCGCAGATCACGGCGGGGCTCAAAATGCTGATGCCGCTCGTAATGCCAACAGCCTCCGCATAAGAGGCAAAAAGCGCAAGCGCTGTGAGCGCTGCGGAGCCGATGGCAAAGCCCTTGCCGATTGCGGCCGTTGTATTGCCCACCGCATCGAGCTTATCCGTAATGCCGCGCACGCTCCCATCAAGCTCCGCCATCTCAGCAATGCCGCCCGCGTTATCCGCGATCGGGCCGTAAGCATCCACCGCTACGGTGATGCCGGTTGTGGACAGCATACCCACCGCAGCGAGGGCAATACCATACAGGCCGGAGAATTTATAAGCAACCAGAATCCCCACCGCGATAATCAGCACTGGAATTGCCGTGGATTTCATGCCGACCGCAAGGCCGCTGATAATCGTCGTCGCAGAGCCGGTTTGAGACTGTTTGGCAATCTCCTTGACGAAGCGGTAATCGCCGGAGGTGAACACTTCCGTGATCTGCCCGATAATCAGGCCGACCACAAGCCCGGCAAACACGGCCCAAAAGGCCTTGAAATCATGGAAGAAATACTGGCTCATCACGCCCGCGCCAATCAGCACCAGAAGGGAGGAGACATAGGTGCTCACCTTGAGCGCCTTGTGCGGGTTGCTGCCATCCTTGCAGCGCACGCAGAAGGTGGCAATAATCGAAGCGATGATCCCGATGCCGGAGAGGAAGATGGGGAACAACGCGCCTTCCGAAAACCCTTCTTTTGCCGTAAAAGCGATCACACCCAGCGTGATAGCGGAGATGATGGAGCCGACATAGGATTCGAACAAATCCGCCCCCATGCCCGCAACGTCGCCGACGTTATCACCCACATTATCCGCAATCACAGCAGGGTTGCGCGGGTCATCCTCCGGAATCCCGGCCTCCACCTTGCCGACCAGGTCTGCGCCCACATCCGCCGCTTTGGTATAAATACCGCCGCCGACGCGCGCAAACAGCGCGATGGAGGAGGCGCCAAGGCTAAAGCCTGTAAGCACGCTGACATCCTTTGTAAACAGATAAATCGCAGTGATTCCCAACAGGCCGAGGCCGACCACAGACATCCCCATCACCGCGCCGCCGGAGAAGGCAATGGAAAGCGCTTTGTTCATGCCGCCTTCCTTCGCCGCGTTCGCGGTGCGCACATTGGCTTTCGTTGCCACATTCATGCCGAAATAACCGGACAGGGTGGAAAACAGCGCGCCGACAATGAAGCAAATGGCCGTCACCCAATTGCCAAGGCCAAAGCCGATGAGCAGAAACAGCACGGCGGCAAAGATGACCAGCACCTTATACTCAGAAAAAAGAAACGCGTTTGCGCCCTGGTGGATCGAAGCCGCAATCTCCTTCATACGCGCCGTGCCCGCATCAGCTCTGCCGATTTTCAGCGCGAGCAGCAGCGCATAAACAAGCGCTACGGCCCCTGCCGCAAGGGCAAGGATGAGAAAAATGTTCATAAAAGACCTCCTATGTTTGATTTTGGGGCGATTTTGGATGCCGAACAAATAAAAGCTGCATAAATTGCAGCTAGGCTATTAAAATTTTACCATTTCTACGGATTTTTTGCAAGCAGTTTATTCAAAATTTCATTTTTATCCGCGTTTCCCGCGAGGAAGGCGGTAGCTGGTAACTGCTGTTCTCCATCCGTCATTTGCCTGTCGTTCTCCCCTCCCTTTCAACAGGGGCATCCGTCAAACAGTGGGGAGCAATCAATTTTTGATTTCACAATGATAAACAAAGAATTGCTTATGCGATCATGAATCCGGCAGAACATCAATCCGTCTGCTCATTATGAACGAATCAAAAAAGGCCGCCCAAACGCGGCCTTTTTTGACAGGCTAAAACGCCACGGCCGCATCAGGCCCGCGCTTTTGCCCAGCACTATACACTGCATGTGAAACATCAATCTCTGAGGCCCCGCACGGAAAACTGAAATTCCGTTGTGCTCTCAAACGCCTCGCCTGCCCGGAACACACAGGAAGGAAAATCCGGCTGGTTCGGCGTATCGGGGTAATACTGTGTCTCCAGGCAGAACCCTGTGCGGCATGCGACGGGCTTCCCCCCTTTTCCGGGATGCCCGGCAAGGAAATTGCCCGTATAGAGCTGCACACCCGGCAGATCGGTCGTCACGCGCATCACACGCCCGCTTTGCGGCTCATACACCTCGGCCGCCTCGCGCAGCGATCCATCCCAATGCTCGATGCAGAAATTATGATCATAGCCCTTGCAGGAGGCGATAGGGGCATAGTCTGAATCAATTCCATCCCCAATCGCTTTGGGTTCTCGGAAGTCAAACGGCGTTCCCTCCACATCGCGCAGTTCACCGGTTGGGATATTACGCGCATCCGTGGGGATAAATTGGCTTGCATTCAGCCGAAGGATATGGCCGGTGATTTGGCCCGCATCATAGCCGCCAAGGTTGAAATACGCATGATTCGTCAGATTCAGAATCGTATCCCGATCGGATACGGCGTAATAATCGATGCGAAGCACATTCTCCTGCGTCAGGGTATAAACTGCGTGAGCGGTTACCCGTCCGGGGAAGCCCTGCGCGCCCTCCGGGCTTTCATAGCTCAGGCGCAGCGCATCCTCTCCCACAGGCTGGGCATCCCACACGGCGTGGGAAAACTCGCCGCCGCCATGCAGGCAGGTGATTTGATTTTCATTTTTCGTCACATGGTATTCTTCGCCGTTGAGCACAAAAGCCCCATCCGCAATGCGGTTGGCATAGCGCCCAACAAGCATGCCCTGATAATCAGAATGGTTCAAATGCCCTTCCAAGGTATCGAAACCGATCAAAACATCTGCAAATACACCGTTTTGATCCGGCACATACAGCTTATTGAGCGTGCCGCCGTAGGTTAGGATTTCGGCACGCATGCCATTTTGGTTTTCTATTGTATAGCAGTCTACCGGTTTGCCATCGGGCAAGGCGCCAAAAAAGGTTTTTTTCATGCTCATTGCAGATGCTCCCTTATCATAAATTGGGCTCCTGCTTGATTATAGTGGAAGGCCTTCCCCGTTGTCAACCATTGGCAAGATAAACTGCTATTTCTCACTTTGCTTCCTTGTCCGCCTTCTCCTGGCGGCGGATACGCAGCTCTTCGAGCACCGTTGCATGTTTTTTATCCGGCAGGTCATAATGGAGCATCGGCAACACGGAGAGCAGCATGCCGATGGCGGGCGGAATGGAGCACAGGAAGAACATCGCCATGCGATAGGGTTCAAAGGCCGGGTCTGCCTTGAAGCTCGCCCCAGCTTCCAACAGCGCGTTTACCTTCTCCACACCTTCGCCGGAAAAGCCAACGACGGAATACACGATGCCCTGGATCAGCGCCGCAATGCCGGAGTTGAGCTTTGTGCAGAAGGATTGCCCTGCAAAGAAAACGCCGTCCGGGCGGATGCCATGCTCATATTCCTCATAGTCAATCGTATCCGCGATCATAACGGATTGATATACGTTGACAATGCCCATGCCTGCCGCCGCAATCGTAAACACAACACAGCAGATCGCCAGCCATAGCGGTTGATCAAGCTTGTTGGGGGCAAGTTTATATATCACAAAAATGAGCGCAAAAGCAATTCCGCTCGCGATGCTGCTGATATTATAAACCTTTTTCTTCTCAAACTTTTTCACAAGCATTGGCGCAAATGCCATGGCTATAAATTGACCGCCGAAGATGCCGCCGCCGAGCACAATCATATAGACAACATAACTCTTCTGGTTATAGTCTCCGTAATAATAAGAAAGCAGCGTCATCGCAACCATCATCAGCAGCATAATCGGCGCGCGCAGGATGCTGGAAATCATGATTTGGCGGAAAGGGCGGTTGCGCCACATAAGCTGAAAATTCTCTTTGATCGTATAGTGTTCGTCAGATGACTTTACGCGCTCCTTGGCAAAGCTCGAAAGCTGAAACAATCCGCAGCCGATCACCGAAAGGATCACCGCTACGATGATGAAGCCGAATTGCTGCCCTTTTTGCGTGGATAAGCCCTGACTTTTCGTTAAGCTGTTTCCCACTGCCTGAGATAGCGGGACAATAATCGCCAGCACGATACCGCCTACCCCTCCGGCGATACGGGCAAGGGAAAGAAGGCTCGCACGATCGTTCTCATCATCTGTCATACGTGCTGTAATGCCCCACAGCGGGATATCTCCTACCGTATAGGTCATGCCCCAAAGGATGTAGGACACGCCTGCCCAGGCAATAATTAGACCATTGACTGTGCTGCTGTTCTGCGAGCCATAGATTCCGTTGCAGAAGCAGAGGATTGTAATCACGCATACCGCCGCAGGCACAAAAATAAGATAGGGCCTGCATTTGCCCCACTTCGTATTTGTCCGGTCGACGATCGTGCCCATCATCGGGTCGTTGATCGCATCCCAAACGCGGGCGATTGCGAAAATAACGCCGGTCGCCATCGCCGGGATGAACAGTACGCTTTGGAAATAGAACACAAGGCCTGTGCCGATGATGTTGTAGATCATATTCTGCCCAAGCAGACCGGTCAGGTACAGATTGCGCTCCTTCGGCGTGTAAGTATTGGGACTGCGCTGCTGTTTCATTCCTAAAACCATTCCCTTCTTTTTGATGCATTGATACGGTGCAATCAAACGCCCTATCCATATCAAGGTTCGCTCGTGTTTGTATTATATCTTCTTTTTCGTTTTCAGTCAATTCATATAAATGATTTTTTGGACTTGTGTGTGAAATTATCTAATTCGACACAAAGAGAATTTCCATTTGACTTCATATAGCGAAAACGATATGATTAAAAACAGCCTTTCAACAGGTCTTTTAGCGAATCACACGAGCGGCGCAAAGCCGGCCGAAAAGGGGAGTCCATATGGATTTTGACGAATTGCTGGCCTGCGCCAAAAGGGTGCTTCACGAGCGGAAAATTTCCCGGATGGCGACTGCCGGAACGGTCGCGGCCGCAATCCTGACGGATAAAGGCAATGTTTACACAGGCGTTTGCATTGAAACCCCGCTGGAATGGGCTTCTGCGCGGAACATGCCGCTGTCGCGGCCATGGTCACCGCAGGGGAGTCCAAGATCGTTAAGCTTGCCGCAACCGGAGTGGACGACGGCGGCAGCGCCTGCGCGCCGTGCGGCCGGTGCCGGGAATTTATCGACGCAGTGCATGACGATAACCATCTGTGCGAGGTGCTGATGGAGGATGGTTCTATCACCACAATCGGCGCCCTGCTTCCATATCGGCTGTAGGCATTCACAAGGCTTTCACGACGGGGCGATACAGGAGGGGAACAAAATGAAGCTTCGGAATATGACTTCGATTTATATCCTGCGGGAGGATTGCCTGCTTCTGCTTTACCGGGTCGGTTCCCGTGTTGTGGAGCCCTCCTGGTGCGGCGTCGGCGGCCACTTCGAGCCGGAGGAGCTCAACCGGCCCGATCTTTGTATCCTACGCGAGCTGGAAGAGGAAACCGGCATCACGCCGCAGGATATCACGCCCCCAGAGCTGCGTTACATTACCCTGCGCTTGAAAAACGGAGAGGTGCGGCAGAACTATTACTTTTTCGCACAGTTGAACAGGGCAGATCGTACATTGCCCGCCTGCAATGAGGGCGAGTTGAAATGGGTCCCGATCAATCAGGCGATGCATCTGGCCATGCCCTTTACTGCAAAGCAAGTGCTTGCCCATTACCTCGAAACCGGGCGGCACGGCAGCGCGTTGTATGCGGGCAGCGCAAAACCGGATGGGATCCGCTTTTTGCAGCTCTCCGAATTTTAACCCATTTGGAATGGAGGGGTTTTCATGGCGCAAACTGCATTGATCACTGGCGCTTCCCGCGGCATCGGCCGGGAAACCGCCCTGCTGCTCGCCCGGCAGGGAATACGCATCGCCGTTCATTACCGCGCGCAAAGGGAGAAAGCGGAAGCGCTCGTCCGATGCCTGCAAGCGTCGGGCGCGGATGCGTTATCCTTTCAGGCCGACGTTGCCGACCGGGAACAGGTAACGAACATGATGCATAAAATAGAACAAGCTTTTGGCGGCATAGATATTCTTGTGCATTGCGCAGGGATTGCGCAGCAGTTACTATTTACAAACATTACGCCGGAGGATTGGCGCCGGATGTTCGCTGTGCATGTTGATGGGCTTTACCATTGCTGCCAGGCCGTTCTGCCCCATATGATCCGTCAAAAGGCAGGCCGTATTGTGACCGTATCCTCCATGTGGGGCGAAGTTGGCGCATCGTGCGAAGTGCACTATTCAGCGGCCAAGTCCGCTGTGATCGGCATGACAAAGGCGCTCGCCAAGGAGCTCGGCCCCAGCGGGATCACTGTTAACTGCGTATCGCCCGGCGTGATTGATACTGATATGAATAACATGCTCACGCAGGAGGCACGGGAGGCCCTGTGCGAGGAAACGCCGCTGTGCCGAATTGGCACAGCGCGGGAGGCCGCTGAAGCGATCGCCTTTCTTGCATCCGGCAAAGCATCCTTTATCACCGGGCAAGTGCTCGGTGTAAACGGAGGAATCGTGATTTAAAGGGAGAAATTGAGAAACGCTGGTGTATCATATATGGCAAACTGGCTTGGGCATTTGAAAACCGTCCACCATCATAGAGCGCTTGTCCGGAAGCATTGCTTCCGAGTGGGCCTTTATTGGCAGGGGTTGACGCATGATCTCTCCAAATATGCCCCTGTTGAATGGATTCCAGGGGTAAAATATTATCAGGGAAACCGCAGCCCCAATGAAGCGGAACGGGCCGCCAAAGGCTACAGCAGCGCATGGCTGCACCACAAAGGGCGAAACCGGCACCATCTGGAATATTGGATCGATTATTCTCCGGTGGGTGGCCACGGGCTTGCGGGCATGGAGATGCCCGTCAAATATGTGGTGGAAATGTTTTGCGATCGCATGGCGGCCAGCAAAACCTACCGCGGCGCCGCCTATCGGGATAGCGACCCTTTGGATTATTATCTGCATTCCCGCGATCACTATCTGATCCATCCGCATACAAAGGCCCTGCTGGAAGCGTTGCTTGCGCGTCTGCGGGATGAGGGGGGAGGATGCCGGTTTTTGCCTATATTAAAAAAAGGAGATCCTAAAAAAATAACCGTTATTCCACGGTGCGGGCTGCATTGGCAGCCCGCCCTTCTCATTTCATAGGGATCTGTAGCCCATCCAACTGAGAAAATCGCTTTCTTTTTACCGCAGGTTTTTATGCATCCCGCTATTTTCCCCGCTATATAATCTTACCATGGGTTTCCGGCAATACTGACAATAGGCCAGTATGCTTATTCCAGGGCTGTTCGCTATCCATTTTTTATGGAATGTAACAGCAGGATTCCCAGCTTTTTCTCCCCTATCGCCATTGGGTGATTTGATTTGGGGATTTCGCACGAAAAATGTGAAAAAACATGTGCCTTTTTCTAGTTGAAAAAAAAGAAAAAGTCGGTTATACTGTAGTCGTTAAATAATTAACAAACAATCTCCGCAGCATGAAAACCCGATCAATATTTGATAAGGAGCGATTGCAATGGCAAACGAAAAACAGGAAAAGAAAACCCCTGAGATTGACGTGGACGCCATGGTAGACAACCATGTGCAGAAGGCGCTCAAGGCTCTCGAACAATTTATGGACATGACGCAGGAGCAGGTGGATAAAATCGTGGAGGCAATGACCGTCGCCGGCCAGGAAAACCACACTCGGCTCGCGAAAATGGCGGTTGAAGAAACCGGCCGCGGCGTGTATGAGGACAAAATCATCAAAAACATGTTCGCCACGGAATATATCTGGCACTCCATCAAGAATGAAAAAACCGTGGGCATTGTTGAGGAAAACGAGCTGGAAGGCTATGTGGAAATCGCGGAGCCGGTCGGCGTCGTTGCCGCTGCTACGCCCGTGACGAACCCCACCTCCACCACAATGTTCAAATCCTTGATCTGCATGAAATCCCGTAATCCGGTTATTTTCGGTTTCCATCCCTCGGCGCAGCAATGCTCTGTGGAAGCGGCAAAGGTCCTATATGATGCGGCAGTAAAGGCCGGTGCGCCGGAGAACTGCATCCAGTGGATTGAAACGCCCTCCATCCAGGCGACCACCGCGCTGATGAACCATCCGGGCGTGTCCCTTATTCTTGCCACCGGCGGCGCGGGCAGTGGTGCGCAGCGCTTACAGCGCGGGCAAGCCCGCCCTTGGCGTCGGCCCCGGCAACGTGCCGTGCTATATCGAAAAAAGCGCGAAGCTTGAGCGTGCCTGCACTGACCTGATGCTCTCCAAAACCTTCGATAACGGCATGATCTGCGCCTCTGAGCAGGCGGTTATCGTCGATAAGGAGCTGCACAAGGATTTTGAGCGCATCATGAAGGAGAACAACTGCTACTTCCTCAACGCAGAGGAAACGCAGAAGGTTTCCGACTATGTCATCAACGCCCAAAAGCAGGCCGTTAACCCCGACGTTGTCGGCAAGAGCGCCAACTGGATTGCCGAGCATGCAGGCATCAAGGTGCCGGAAAAAACGAAAATCCTGATCGCGAAGCTTCCGGCCGTCGGCCCGGAATACCCGCTCTCCCGCGAGAAGCTCAGCCCTGTGCTGGCCTACTTTGTGGTAAACGGCGTGGAGGAAGGCTTCCAACGCTCGCTTGAAATGCTGCATATGGGCGGCTTGGGCCACTCTGCGGTGATCCATTCCACCAACGACGATATCATCAAGGCCTTCGGCGAGGAGATGAAGGTCGGTCGCGTAATCGTTAACTCCCCCTCTTCGCAGGGCGGCATCGGCGATATCTACAATTCCAACACGCCGTCGCTCACCCTGGGCTGCGGCTCCTATGGCCACAACTCCACGACCTCCAACGTTTCCACCGTTAACCTCATCAATAAAAAGCGCCTTGCCAAGAGGAGGGTCAACATGCAGTGGTTCAAGATCCCGCCGAAGATTTATTTTGAGGAGGATTCCATCCAGTATCTGGAGAAGATGCAGGATATCGAGCGCGCATTCATCGTGACCGACCCGATGATGGTCAAGCTCGGTTATGTCGATAAAATCCTCTATTATTTGCGCAAGCGCGAGCACTACTGCCACAGTGAAATTTATTCCGACGTCGAGCCCGATCCCGATGTGGAAACAATTATGCGCGGCGTATCGGTCATGCGCGAATTCCAGCCCGATGTGATCATTGCGCTCGGCGGCGGCTCCGCAATGGACGCTGCGAAGGGCATGTGGCTGTTCTATGAGCATCCCGACGCCTCCTTCGACGGCCTCAAGCAGAAGTTCATCGATATCCGCAAGCGCGCCGTCAAATTCCCGAAGCTTGGCACAAAGGCAAAGATGGTCTGCATCCCGACCACCTCCGGCACAGGCTCCGAGGTAACAAGCTTCGCGGTTATCACAGATCGCAAAAACGGCAACGTGAAATACCCGCTTGCAGACTACGCTCTGACCCCGGATGTGGCGATTATTGACCCGCAGTTCGTCATGAGCCTGCCGAAATCCGCAACCGCGGACACGGGCATGGACGTGCTGACCCATGCAATCGAAGCCTACACCTCCACGCTGGCAAGCGACTACACGGACGGCCTTGCCATGCAGGCGATCGAGATGGTGTTTGAATACCTGCCCCGCGCCTATCAGAATGGCGCGGCCGATAAGGAGGCCCGCGAGAAAATGCACAACGCCTCCTGCATCGCCGGCATGGCGTTTACCAATGCTTTCCTGGGGCTTAACCACTCCATGGCGCATAAGCTCGGCGGTGAATATCACATCCCGCACGGCCGCGCGAACGCCATCCTGCTGCCCTATATCGTCGCCTACAACGGCCAGAAGCCCACGAAGTTTGCAATCTTCCCGAAATATGAAACCTTTGTTGCGGATAAGAAATTTGCCAAGATTGCGAAGCATCTCGGCATTGCGGGCAAAACCACAGAGGAGAGCGTTGCGAACCTTGTGCAGGCAATCAAGGATCTGCGAGCAAGCCTCAACGTGCCCGGCTCCATCCAGGAGTGCGGCGTTGACGAGAAGGTATTCTTCGACAACCTGCCGCGCCTTGCGGACAACGCGCACGCCGACCAGTGCACCACCGCCAACCCGCGCTATCCGCTGGTGTCTGAGATTGAGCAGCTCTATACAGACGCTTATTACGGCAGATAACCCCCGCACCTGCATCCTGTTTTAGAACCGCAAAGGAGCTGCTGCAAAATGCGTTGCATTTTGCAGCAGCTCTTTCAGAAAATCCCGCTTTTACCCCACCGGCTGTGGTACAGGCATTAGATGTGAAAATTTAGGGATAGCATATTTTTTCAAAATATACTATGATAGAATCAATCTCTGAACTTTGACATCTGATGACTGAAATCTGTTTACGGAGGTGCTTTTTCGTGGAGATCACTATTTGCATTGGCAGCTCCTGTCACCTGCATGGGTCGCGCGACGTGATCCAGGTGCTCGAAAAGCTTGTTACCGCCCATGGGCTTACGGACAAGGTGGAGCTCAAAGGCTCCTTCTGCATGGGCGAATGCACCAAAGGCGGCGTTTGCGTGCGTGTAAACGAGCAAAAATTCTCCCTCACCCCTGCGGATGTTCCCTCTTTTTTTAAAAATGAAATTTTAGAAAAGCTGGCCTAGCCTGCCCGCAAGAAAGGAGCCGTCCAAATGAGCATCATCGGCCTGCAAAAGGCAAACTGTAAAAACTGTTATAAATGCATCAAGGTCTGCCCGGTCAAATCCATCCGGCTGGCAAGCGAGCAGGCGCAGATCATTGAGGCGGACTGTATTCTCTGCGGCAAGTGCCTCAACACCTGCCCGCAGAACGCCAAAACGCTTTCGAGCGATCTCGACAAGGTAAAGGGATTTTTGAAAAACGGCAAGCGCGTAATCTTCTCCCTCGCCCCCTCCTACTACACTTCCTTTGATTTTGACGATGAGCGAAAGCTTCTGGGCGCCTTCCAACGGCTCGGCATTTTCGGCACGGCGCAGACGGCGGACGGCGCGGCCTACGTCACGGCTGAATACCACAAGCTCATCAAAGCGCATGAGATGGAGAATATCATCACCACCTGCTGCCCCACCGTCAACGACCTGGTGGAGAAATATTACCCCGAGCTGATCCCCTATCTGGCCCCGGTCGTCAGCCCCATGATCGCGCACGGCCGCCTGCTCAAAGAAACCTACGGGCACGATGCGAAGGTAGTTTTCGTCGGCCCCTGCATTGCCAAAAAGGCCGAGGCGGACGACATCCGACATGAGACGGAGATCGACGCGGTGCTCACCTTCCACGATATGCACATGTGGCTTGAGCAGGAAGAAATCTGTGTGAATAACTGCGAGCCCGCAGACTTTTTGCGCGGCGATTCGGAGATTCTGCGGCTTTACCCCATCGCGGGCGGCATTATCAAAACACTCAAGCGCCGCGAGGGCGGCGACCTGCCGCACTATAATATCATGAGCATTGACGGCATCGACAACTGCAAGGATGTGCTCGACGCCATCCGTGCCGGGCAGATCACCGGCAGCTTTATTGAGATCAACGCCTGTGTCAGCGGCTGCATTAACGGCCCGGCCCGCGTTTCCAGCGCGCATGACCGGTTTACCGGCCGCATCCGGATCAAGGAGCATGTACATACGACGGGCGACGGCTATCCGGCGCTGACCAACGTCATCCCCATGCACAAGGGCTTCGTGGATCGGACAGACAAGCGGGAGATCCCCAGCGAGGAGGTCATCCGCTCGATTTTGCAGAAGATCGGCAAGGATTCACCAGCACAGGAATTAAACTGCGGCTCCTGCGGCTATGCCACCTGCCGCGATAAGGCGATCGCCGTCTATCAGGGTAAGGCGGAGCTGACGATGTGCATGCCGTTCATGCGTCAGCGCGCGGAATCCCTTTCCAATGTTGTCCTTACGGAAACGCCGAATATCACGATCATTGTCGACGAGGATCTCAACATCGTCGAATACAACGCGGCGGCGGAAAAGGCCTTTGGCGTCAGCCGCGCCGCGGCGCTCACGAAGGGGCTTTATGAAATTCTCGACCCTGCGGATACGCTCGCCGTTTTTGATTCCAGGCAGCCGATCTTTGATAAAAAAATCACGGTGGATGCCTATCACAAAACCTTCCTCGAAAGCATCGTCTATATCAAGGAAGGAAACTACTGCATGGGCATCTTCAAGGATATCACCGAGGAGGAAGCTCTAAAGGAAAAAAGCCAGAAGCTGCGCATGGATACGGTCGACATGGCGCAAAAGGTAATCGACAAGCAGATGGTCGTCGCGCAGGAAATCGCGAGCCTTCTGGGCGAGACAACGGCGGAGACGAAGGTCACGCTGACAAAGCTCAAGGATATGATCGCCCGCGACGACACGCGGGCTTGAGGGGGGATTCCGGATGAGCGTACATATCGACGTTGCATGGAAAAGCCTCAATAAAAAAGGCGAGGAGCTCTGCGGCGACAAGGTCGTCACCGTGCGCACAGCGGATTCCACCATCGCCGTATTGGCGGATGGCCTTGGCAGCGGGGTCAAGGCGAATATCCTCGCCACCCTCACCAGCACGATCTGCGCGACCATGGTGCGCGAGGGCGCATCCGTGGCGGACGTTGTTTCAACCATCGTCAACACCCTGCCCGTGTGCAGTGTGCGCAAGGTGGCCTACGCCACCTTCAGCATCCTAGAAATTAAGGACAGCGGCGAAGGCTATCTCGCGGAATTCGACAACCCCTTCTGCATTTATATCCGCGACGGGCAGCGCATGGAGTTCAAGTGCGAATATAACGAATACTCCGGCAAGGGCGTGTATGAAACCCGCTTTCAGGCCCTGCCCGGCGATGTCATCACCATCGTCAGCGACGGCGTGATCTATGCAGGCGTGGGCGAATCGCTCAACTTCGGCTGGACGTGGGAGCACGTGGTCAAATGGCTCTTAAACGCCACGGCGCTTGATATGTCCGCGCCCAGGCTGGCCGCCGCGCTCTCCGATACGGTCAATGACCTCTATATGAAAAAGCCGGGCGATGATTCCACCGTGCTCGTCGCAGAGGTCACGCCGCACAGGGTGGTCAATATGCTCGCCGGGCCGCCGAAGGAAAAGGCGGACGATGAGCGCATGGTGCGCGATTATATGCGCTCGCAGGGCAAAAAGGTCATCTGCGGCGGCACAAGCGCCAACATCGTCGCCCGCGTATTGAACCGTAAAATCCGCACGTCGCTGACCTATTCCGACCCTTCCATCCCCCCCATCGGCTTCATCGAGGGCGTGGATCTTGTCACGGAAGGCGTGCTCACGCTCACCCGCACGCTGGATATTTTGCAGGAATACTGCGAAAAGGACGCAGACTCCTATTACTTCCACCGCATTGATGAAGAGAACGGCGCGGCGATGCTTGCGCGGCTGCTGCTGGAGGACTGCACGCATTTAAAGCTCTTCATCGGCACGGCGATCAACCCCGCGCACCAAAACCCGAACCTGCCCGCTGACCTGAGCATTAAACTCAAGCTCATCGACCGCCTGGCGGAGCTAATGGTAAGGCTCGGCAAGCGGGTGGATAAAACCTTCTATTAAAATACATATCCCTAGTTTTACCCGAATGGAGTGGAAACACAATGAAAAAATTGTTTGATACCGCTGTGCAGAAGCTCAAATATAAGGTTCTGCGCGAGGTGGCCCGCCTTGCATTTGAGGATCAGCTCGACAGCGGCGCACTGCTCGATATCCCCGCCAAAATCATGCCTGGTCCCAAGCCCACCATGCGCTGCTGCATCTATAAGGAGCGCGCCATCATCGGGGAGCGCATCAAGCTCGCTATGGGTGGCAACAAGAAAAATCCAAACGTCGTCGAGGTGCTGGATATCGCCTGCGACGAGTGCCCGGTCGAGGGCATGCGCGTCTCCGAAGCCTGCCGCGGCTGCATCTCCCACCAGTGCGTGGACGTCTGCCCGAAGGGCGCGATCAGCATTGTGAACCACCGCTCCGTGATCGACCAATCCAAATGTGTGGAATGCGGAAAGTGCCTCAACGCCTGCCCCTATAACGCAATCATTCAGTGCGTGCGGCCGTGCGAGAGCGCCTGCCACATCAACGCCATCCACATGGGCGAGGATAAAAAAGCGAAGATTGATAACGAAAAATGCATCTCCTGCGGCGCGTGCGTGTATAAATGTCCGTTCGGCGCGATCGCCGATAAATCCTATATTCTCGAAGCCATCAAACTCCTGAAGGAGTCTGAAAACAATTCAAAATACAATGTCTATGCGGTCGTCGCCCCCTCTATTGTGAGCCAGTTTGTGCAGGTGCGCGTGGAGCAGGTGGTGTCGGGGCTCAAGCATCTCGGCTTTTTCAGCGTGGTCGAGGCGGCGCTCGGTGCGGATATGGTGGCCTATCAGGAGGCAAACGAGCTGTATGAAAAGGGCTTTTTAACCAGCTCCTGCTGCCCGGCCTTCGTCACCTATGTCCGCAAGGCCTTCCCGGACCTTGCACAGCACGTTTCGCACAACCTCTCCCCCATGGCGCAGATTGCAAAGCACATTAAGCGCCTCGATCCTGGCTGCAAGATCGTTTTCGTCGGCCCCTGCATCGCCAAAAAAATGGAGCAGAAATGGGAAACCGTCAGCCCCTATATCGACTGTGTTATCACCTTTGAGGAGCTGCAAGCCCTGTTTGATGCGCGCGATATCGACATCGCCTCCCTGCCTGACGAGCACCTCAACAACGCCTCTTACTACGGCCGCATCTTCGCCCGCAGCGGCGGCCTTGCCAGCGCGGTCGAGCAAGCGCTTCGGGAGCAGGGCCTGTATGACCTGGGCGATTTCCGCTATAAGCCCGTTTCCTGCGACGGCATCCGCGAATGCCGCACCGCCCTGCTCAAGGCGTCCAAGGGCGTTTTGCAGGAAAACTTCATCGAGGGTATGGCGTGCGAATCGGGCTGCATCGGCGGCGCGGCCTGCCTGACACACGGGCCGAAAAATAAGCTCGACGTCGATAAATACGGCCAGCTCGCCAAGGAAAAAACGATGACAGACGCGATCAGCGTTTATGATTTTGAATAATCCGGTTTGGGAATTGACATCAATATCAGACACGCTATAATAGAATAAATGAGTCGTTTTTTCCGAATTGCGGATTCCAAAAGGCTTTGGCCTGTGAAAGGATGAGTTTACAGATGACTACGATCTATGTCTGCATCGGCAGCGCCTGCCATCTGAAAGGGTCTTATGATATTATTAACCGCCTGCAAGCTCTGATTGCAAAGCAGGAATTGGGCGAGCGCGTAGAGGTGCGCGCCAAGTTCTGCATGGGGAACTGCGGGCAGGACGGCGTATCCGTCAGCGTGGATGACGGCCCGGTGCAATCCCTCCTGCCAGCGGATACGGACACGTTTTTTGAGCAGCAGGTTTTGCAGAGCCTTCGGGCAGGCGCCGGCAAGGCGTAAAAAACACGATAGTAATAAAAACGGCCGTTGCTTTCCCGCAGCGGCCGTTTTTGCCTATTTTCATTTGGACTGTTATGGATGAAAAAACAGATTGTAAAATATTGACTGATAAGGATTCATCATATATAATTGACACGTGGTGAAAGCCACCAATGGCACTACCTCAGCGGTAGGCAGTTAGCGTCCTTTCTCCTTGTGCGTTGTTTCGCGCGGGAGGGAGGTGAGGCGAATGGAGTACATCATCATTATTTTCACTTTGATTTTGCTGCTCGTGCTCGCAATAAAAAAAGACTAGCTGCCCCAGTCACAACTTGTGCAGCTAGTCTAATCAAGTAGGACGCTAACCGCCAAAACGGGTAGTGCCATCGTTCATCTATATTGTAGCGTGAAGGAAATCGTTTGTCAATACCTGTCAGATAACATTCCGGTAAAGCATATTGCTTTTCCGGGATTTTTATTTTATATCGTAATGACGGCGATATATAATAACAAAAATTATAGTTTTTGATCTGTATCTGAGGGAATGTATTCGACAATATTTTGCAATTCACATGACGCTTCTTTAGTGTTTGCCAAAATTCCTATACAATATTTATGATTGTGAATCGTTTTGATTATGACAAAAACGGAACACGCGCTCAAGCCGCGCGGGCTCACGCCTTTTCCCGTTGGAAAGGGTGCAAAAGAACTTTTTGCACGGCACTTCGGCAGCCTTCTATTTATAAGCCACGTTGGAACCCGTTCGGCGAGCCTTCCCAAACTCGCCCGCTCACGCGGTCTCAAACACATGGAAAGGCTCGTTTTTTGTTGCTGCGCATGCTACGGCTATGCGCAGCAACAAAAAATCCCCTCACGAGCCACGCAATCAGATTCTGCGGGCGCTGCCTTGGCCTACAGAAAGCTATTTAAGGCGCAGTCTATTTTCAACGCAAATTTGTTTTGTGAAACCAATCTTTGCACACAGGATGTTGTTACGCAGCCGATGGTTAAAATCTCAAAACAGTTCTCACGCTAACCCTTCGTCTACGGAAACGCTAACGGAAGGCCAAGGCAGCAGAGCGCTGCGCCTTCTGCGTGGCTCGTGAGGGGATTTTTGACCGCTCGACATGCGCCGCTTTGCATGGAGAGAGGGCAAAAACGAAGCTTCCCATATGTTTGAAACGCCGTGAGGCGTTGAGTTTGGGGAGCTTCGCCGAACGGGTTCGTTCGTGGCTCAATCTTGTCGCTGCTGAAGTGCCGTGCACAAGCGACCGTCGCGACGGTCGCCTTCGCCCTTTGCTTCCTTTCCGGCGAAGAGAAGAAGTGCCTGCGCGGCATGAGCGCATACGCATTTTTGTCTGTGATAAAAGCAAGTTATAACCGCAAACATAAAGAAATATTTTTAAAAAAGATTATTCTTAATCGCCTTTGTGCATTTTGTCGAATTGATGTTTCTTTTTCGATAGCCTAATCTTATCTGGTTATATTTCTCCATTTATATCATAGTCTATATTTCAACTATGGTCAAATATTTAATCACGATTTATACTAAATTTAACTCAAAAGAAGTAACCTTATTTTTTTCATTCGTTTATACTATAAAATTGTTATGTAGGCAATATTATCCCCAATTTTTCCCTATAATATTGCACCTACATTGTCGCACGTTTTCTATGTAAAATATGAATAGAGGTGATTACTATGTTTGAACCAGTAAAAAAAGAAGCATCCAATAAAACGGTTCGACTGCCTAATGACTTGATTGAAAAAAATCGAACACCTTGCTTATGAAAAAGATTTGTCATTCAATCAAGTGGTCGTGCAATGCTGCAAATATGCAATTGATCATAGCGGAATATGATTGAAAGATGCATATTTATATTTTCATCCTCGATGAAGTTTTCCGCTTTATCGGGGATTTATCTATGGCGATTTGAGCTTTGTTATGAGGTGATGCCATGGAATCCTGTTGTTTCACCGGCCATCGTAAAATTCCAGAAGCCGAACGATCCACCGTGCAAAAGCGCCTGCACCAAATGGTAAAGGCACTTCTTAACCGTGAAATAGCCACCTTTTATTGCGGCGGGGCGCTGGGCTTTGATACGCTCGCAGCGCAGGCCGTTTTGAAAGCGCGGCGGTTCCACCCGCAGGTGAAGCTGATTCTCGCCCTCCCCTGCCGCGATCAGGCGGAACAATGGCGGGAAGCGGACAGGCTGCTCTATGAATCCATCAAACGGCGGGCGGATGAGGTGGTATATCTTTCCGAGTGTTACACGCGGGGATGCATGTTCGAGCGGAACCGCTACATGATCGATCACAGCGACGTTTGCATTTGCTACTGCACAAGCGGTCAAGGCGGCACGGCATATACGGTGAATTATGCGCGGCAAAAGGGCGTTCCGGTCATTTGGCCGGGGCGAATGAAAAATCCCCTGACGCATGGTCGGGGGAAGCAAGAATTTTGACAATAGCCCCTGTTTATTTTTCAGGATCGGATGTGGTGAACTCCCTTTCGGGTTCACAAAATCGCAGGATATCCCCGACGGAACAGTGAAAATAGCAGCAAAGTTTGGCAAGCGTGTCCGTATCGATTTCCTGCAATTCATTTTGGCACCACCGGTTGACCACTTCAAACCGGCAGCCAATTGCTCTGGCCAGCGTATTCCGCTTCATGCCGCGGGAATCCAGGATTTCTTTGAGCCGAACCTCAATTCTGCCGTGATCTTTTAAGGCAACGAGAGAATCTTCTGGAGTGGAACGCTTCTGATCCATAAGATTTTATCTCCTTCCCTAAACAATACTTATATAATAATCTTATTAGAAATGCTTGACAATTCACTTAATAATAGTTACTATAGTTATAGTAACTTATTAAATTTAAAAAATACATATTTTGATTATAAAACTTGATCGATAGTCCGCATTGTTCGGTAATATCCTGCTATCCGAATCATGAAAAATACCATTTTCGTCTATAATCAGTATCGTTTTAAAGTTTTTGTTTTTTTCTAGGATATGGCCTGCGTTCATCCGTTAAATCCAAAAGGTAGTCTACACTCGTGTTGTAAAATTCCGCCAGTTTAATCAACATGGGAATTGAAATATTTAATTCCCCCAACTCATAATCTGAGTACGTCGTCTGGTGAATATGTAGATAAGCAGCAATATCTTTTTGAGATAAATCTTGATCTTCGCGTAAATCGCGTATCCGTTGATACATAAAATATCATCTCCTTGATGTAAGTATGTATCAAGGGAATATCCCTTAGACAGTTTTAAGGGATATTCCCTTATATCGAGCTGAAAGGCGGCCTTTTTTGTGAATAGTTGCAGCTTTACAGGCCATCGAAGAATTCCACAAGACGATTTTTTTAACTTGCAAAAGCGGCTGCAAAAAATCATCAAACAATTGATCAAGCAGGGCATCACCACCTTTTACTGCGGCGGAGCCTTGGGCTTTGATACGCTCGCAGCGCAGGCCGTTTTGAAAGCGCGGCGCTTCCACCCGCAGGTGAAGCTGATTCTGGCTCTCCCCTGCCGCGATCAGGCGGAACAATGGCGGGAAGCGGACAGACTGCTCTATGAATCCATCAAACGGCGGGCGGATGAGGTGGTATATCTTTCCGAGCGTTACACGCGGGGATGCATGTTCGAGCGGAACCGCTACATGGTCGATCACAGCGACGTTTGCGTTTGCTATTGCCTGAGCGATCAAGGCGGCACAGCATATACGGTGAAATATGCGCGGCGCAGGGGCGTTCCGGTCATCAATCTGGCAAAGGAGGGATGGGATCAAAAAATCCCCTGACAGAGTGTCAGGGGAAAACGATCGTGATGTTTGGTTTCGATGGCGCGACGGCATTATGATCGTCAATTTGATTCATGAATCAGGAAATGGGAACGCGCTCAGGCCGCGCAGGCCCGCGCCTTTTCCCTTGTTGGAAAAGGGTGCAAAAGAACATTTTTTACACGGCACACGGCAGCGGAAAGATAGAGACACGTTGGAACCCGTTCGTGCCTCATTCTTGCCGCTGCCGCAGGGCCGTGCAGGGGGTCGAGGGGCTACGCCCCCGCGCATTTCTTTGGTTCGTTTCTTTGTGTCGAGCAAAGAAAACGAACGAGCATCAGCGATACACCTGCATAAAGATAAACAATTCCCCGGCACTTGCGGCCTGGGCGCGTTCCCCTTTCCCTATCCGTGCTTTATAAACAAATTAATGATACGGAAGTCACGCTATGAATGCTTTTATGATTTGCGCGGCGGCTTTACATTGAAGTCAGGCCTGACTGTACCGTCAATTTCTCCATATTCCTGTTCATGTTTGCGGATGCTATCCCGAATTAAGACCAGGATATGGCTGTTTACAGATCGCCCCTCATACTCAGCCACAAAACTCAGCTTATTCAGCATTTCTTCCTCGATGCGAATGGATACACTTTTCACAGCCATAAAATCACCTCAAAATAAATTTATGATGACTTTATTTTACGCAAACATTATGATATAATGAGCTAAATAGATTTACAGTATATCTATAATATGTTCAAATAGGCTATACAAAGGAGGCGTGACAGGTAAAGGAGTTTACTATACTGAAGCATTTTATTTTATGAAAAGGAGTTGTTTGCATTGATCAAATCAAAAATCCAAAAAGCCACCGCTCGCTTCAGGGAAAAGCGAAATCCACTCATCAGCGAAGAAGAAGCGCTCCAAAAGGCCAGAGACAACTTCATGAAAGCGCTCACCGAATGTTTAATCCTCGCCTGCCTAAGCAAAGGCGATCGTTATGGCTACGAGATCAGCCAGTCCATCAAGGCATACAGCGGCGGATGTTTTCGTATTCCGGAAGGCTCTATG
>ENA-OQAB01000231-OQAB01000231.1-human-gut-metagenome-genome-assembly--contig:-NODE-231-length-32226-cov-3.974080_pt1 | contig 32226 bp, 32 predicted proteins | sample MGYA00242490_ERZ504517 | MGnify/ENA primary metagenome ERZ504517 (study PRJEB26092, sample SAMD00036298) | human gut metagenome | host: Homo sapiens | study: EMG produced TPA metagenomics assembly of...
CCCCTCTCCCGCACAGCTCCTTCACACGCCTTCTGGATCTGCTTCAGGTGCTGGGATGGGGGTGTCCCAGCCAGGTGCACACAGGGGCTCACAGCGTGTCTCCTGTGTCCCCGCCTCCGGCATACCGCCGCCGGGTCAGGTTGCGGAACTCCCGGGGACTTTGGATGACGTCATCTTTCAGCATCCGATTGCACACGATCAGATCCCAGGCGGCGCGCCGATAGCTGCCGCGCACCACTTCGAAGGTGCTGTGCGCAAAGGCCTTCTGCTCCTCTGTGAGATCGCCGCGGGACGGATCGATCAGGAACAGTGTCAGCGAGTCCTCCGGCATGGGTGTGCCGTGGAGGGCTTGCCACCGGGTTTGTATGCACTGCCTGGCGGTCAGGAAGCAATCTGATGATGCATTGGGGTCCTGCTCCAGGAGCTGATCCAGCATTTCTGCAAAGATGGTCATTGTGCAGCGCCTCCTTTCCGGGCGGAAGCGGCCAGGCGCTTCTTCACCCTCTGTTGTTCAACGGCAGCATCCAGCGCTGCCAGCCTCCGCTGATGATGCAGCTCCACTGCGTTTTGTATCGGGTGTATGGTGTAGCGGAGATTGCCGTTGCGCTTTTCTTCCACTCGCGTCAATGACGACAGTACGGTCAGTGGAGATGAGCCCGGCCTCCTCCAGTTCCAGCACGTGCTTGCGCACGGTGTTGTTGCTTGCGCCGACGGCTTGTCCGATGGTCTTGTAGCTGGGCGTGCACCGATAGGTCTTCCGGTTCTCCCGGTAGAGCAGGAAGGCGTAGATGGCAATAGCGGCGCACCCAAGGTTCAGGTGGAAGACGTCTCCGGCAGAGAGAAAAACTTTTCGTTGGTGCTGATCGGAACCATGTCCGGTGTGATATGGCCTTGCTGCACCAGCTCTTCCAGAATGGGACTGATCAGACTGCTTTTCAGATCCAGGGTATCGGTCAGTTCCTCCGGTGTTGCTTTGCCGGGAAGACCCCGGTGACGCCGGTAGTGGAGATAGGCCAGCACAGAGAAGGACGGATATCTGAGATGGTGTGTCCAGATCCGGTTGGGAAGCGGAAAGCGGAAGGACCTGGCATCACGCTGATAAGGGAAGCAGAGCATTATCCGCCACCTCCTTTCGTATGGGTGTTTACCCATTGGATGAATTGTTCCTTGGGGACCACCATACGGCTGCCCACCCGCAGCGTGGGAAAGTCCGGATCGTGCATCAGCTCATATCCGCTGGACACCGACACTGCCAGAACCTGTGCCGCCATTTTTGCATTGAGAAACAGCGGCGGGTCGTCGTAGTTTTTGTGGATCGATTCTTTCATGATTATGTACCTCCTAGCTTGAAAAAACTTCCACTTCTTGATAGGATGGTAGCATAAGAATAATTCTGATGGAATTGCACGAACTCAATACAGCCATCGTCTTTTTCACCCATCACGGACTATGCTAGACGTCTTGCGGCGAATGTCTTACCAACACCGGGAGCGCCCTATAGAATGATATTCTTCTTGCTTCGTAGAACGGCCACAAGACTCTGGTAACGTTTTTCAGCCATATAGACCTCATCGAGGAAATCATCCTTGGTATATGTATCAATAGAAGTCTCATCGATCACAGGATTCTCTTCACGGATTATATCGAGGATAAAATCGTATTCGCCTCTGGTAAGTTTAAATAGACTGCCCTGTAGATTCTGAAAATACTCCATACGCTCCAGTTCTGGGCATCCTTTTAGTGTCTCATAGTCGATAGGTGAAGTAGTCCTTCAACTTTTTCGAAGAACAGCTTCTCACCATCTTGTTCTGCGCTGATACGACCGATTGCTACAATCTGCTTTACTGGATTGGATTCATATCCTATAATCATATCACCAGCTTTTGCATCAAGGAAGTTTTGGAAGATGCGGCGTTTATTCCCGTTTTCATTGTAGAGCGTATAGGATTGAACCTCACCAACAGCAATGTCAGAAAAGCTCCAGATCTTCGGATTTGCATTTAGCCACCAATATCTGCGATCAGCCTCACCGAAAGCTGTATTCACATACAATTCAATTCCGCTTAAATCTGCTTTATCGAGGGCGGAGGAAAGCTCATCTCTAAGTTTCCATATAAAGCTGCCCTCTTCATCTTGCTCGGCATCGCGGCCCGTATACAGGACAGTCCACCATTGCATTGAGCCATCTTTCCGTGCGGCCGGGGTAATGCCAGTCGCTTCACAAATTCTTTTGGCCAGTGCGACAGAACCAGAGTTATAGCATTTCTTTCGGGGGCAATTATGATTTTTTTGAGTGGTGTCCATGGATGTCAGAAAATTACATTTTTGTAGACTCGCCAAAGAGCTACCGGTATAGAATGCTACTCCACCAGTGAATTGATTGCACAAAAAAGCAGATCGAATTCTCACAAAATAAGCTTATTCCAGATATTGAAGACAACCAACCGTATCTTCTTCAGGCTGTGGCTGAACGCAAGGCGACTGGCCAGAACTTTATTTTAGATGGATATTTTTGCTTGCTTGATGGAACTGGTAAAGTTCAGCGCATTTCCAGAGATACTTTTGCAACACTCATGCCAAAAAGTATAATCTTGTTGACTGAGAAGCCGAGGATAATTGCGGCTCGCCGTCGAATTCGTGATAAGGTAGGTGTCAACGAACCAACTAATGAAATCTATGTTACGGTTTTTGACAAACACCATAGCCGTATTTTCTTTTTAGGAAAATACAGTTTTTACTGTGTGGAAAAACATAAATGGCGAGAAGGTGTATATCAAAGACCGAAGAAATTGCGCTTTTTGTCGTCCCGGATGAAGAGGTTCTTGGCATCGGCCTCTGGGTAGGGCAGGTGGATCTCAGCCACCTCTGCCATGTTGTAAACAGCTTTGTGCTCCGTCACCTCATGCCAGATGTTTCTGGTACTGAGGAGCGCGTAAATCTCCTTCTTGTTCATATTCCAATTCTCCTCGCCATTACCCACCCAGTAGGCTCTGGTCAAAGGCGAACAGAGCCTCGTTGATTTCGAAGATGTTGTAGTTCTGATGGGCGATGAAATACTCCACGATGATGTCAAATTTGCTGGCATGGGAGAAGGCAAATCCAGCCTTTTCCAGCATCTCCCGGGCTTCCTCCAGCGGCAGTTCCAGGGCAATGGCAAAGGCCATGGCGGTGGGCTTGGAGGGCTTGTAGTGGACATCCGAGCGGATCTTGGAGAACAGCTTGCGGTCGATGTTGGCCTTTTTATAGCACTGGGCGTCGGTCATGCCACATTCGTCGATCTTCCGCAACAGCATCTGAGAAAAGCTCTCATCCAGTTTGCTGAGGGCTTCGTCCAGTCCGAAGGGAGCCGAGGTGCAAGGGGCAGGCATACACTCCGATTCCTCCATAGGCATGGAGGCCATGGCCATCCGGCGGCGCTGGGTCTCACGGCTATCGGTGTGGGCATCCACATAGCGGTCATCGATGTACGCGGCAATGTCGGCAAAGAGCTTTCCGCCGATGGTGTAGGCGGTCCGGTCGAAGATGACCAGATACACCGTCATATCATGGGTAAGCAGAAAATCTCCAATGGTATCCACGGCCACCTTCAGTGCCTGATCCTTAGGGTAGCCATACACCCCGGAGGAAATCAGCGGAAAGGCTACCGTTTCACAATGGTTGCTCAGGGCCAGTTCCAGAGAGGAGCGGTAGGCTGATACCAGCAGTTCCCGCTCTCCGTGACTGCCACCCTGCCAGATGGGACCGACGGTGTGAATGACAAACTTTGCCGGTAAGCGGTAGCCCTTTGTGATCTTGGCCTGTCCGGTCTTGCAGCCTTCCAGGGTGCGGCACTCGGCCAGCAGCTCCGGTCCGGCGGCACGGTGGATGGCGCCGTCTACACCTCCGCCGCCCAGCAGACTTTCCTTGGCAGCGTTTACGATGGCATCCACCTTCATGGTAGTAATATCATTTCGCACGATATGCAGGGGCATGACGACACCTCCTCACTTGATAGGGTCATCATACCATAAGCGGGACGGTCTGGCAATCGAGCAGAGGATGGGGAGCGGTTTTTTGGATGCCCAGCATCTTTTGGATCATCTCAAAGTGCTTGGCCACCGTGTGCCGAGTCACCTTTGCCCCCCTTGGCGATGGTGCTGTAATTCGTCTCGTCGGGGCAGAGCCTCATGTACTCCCAGATCTGCCGCTGCTTCTTGGTGAGTTTCTCAGGCGATGGGATTCCTCGCAGTCGGTCCTGGATTGCCTTCCGCTCGGCGTTCAGCTGCTGGATGAGCACCTTCAGCTTCTCCTCACACTCTTCACGGGTATGGGCGTAGACGCATTTGGAGTGCTTGGTGCCGTCCGGCCAGGTGGGCGAGTAGCGCCCCTCAAAGAGGTGGTCGTTGATCTGAGTGATGCAGCCCGTTCCCGGCTTGCGGGTACGCCGCATAACCGGCTGGAAGTTGTGAGCATATTTTGACTCAGTGTATTTCTTCTCCCTACCTTACTCACGTCATTCCGCCTTCCTTAAGTGGCTGAAAACCGGAATAACATATGTGACAATTGCCTGGAACGGAATCTTCAAAGCAAAAATACCACCCACTGAAATCTGTGAATATTTAACGGGCAACATTCTTCGTATATTTGTTGTTTTTGGTCAGTGAGGATTCAAATCTTAGTGAATACAAATCTCCTTTTCAACTTTCATTTTCCCATTGCGCAGCCTACAGGAAAATCCGACCAGTTTCATTCCAAGTTCTACACAACGGGATAACTCGTTATAGAAATCAGAATTCCTGTTGAGCGTAATTTCTGTAACATAGGGGTGCAGAGAGACGACAAAAAAGCACACTTTCTTACCTTGCTTCAAAAGCTCCTGTAGCTTACGGAGCTGCTTTAATGTACGCTCTGAGTAAACAGTTGGAAAAAGCGCGTTGGCATTTAAGGAAATCACACTTTTGATCTCCACAATAGTGTCTGTATCTTTGATGTATAAATCTGCTTTATAGCCGTAAATAGTAAATTCTTTTACCACATCATTGCGTCTTCCGAGAAAAGAAAAACGACGACTATGTATTGCCTCTTCTATAGCGCGATTTGCCATAGAACTGTTAACTACTATATAGTTTCTCTTATAACGAACCGCGAACAAAGCATATTGTGTTCGGGAAGTAGGAGCCTGCGTGGGAAGCAGTAAAACCTGCTTCCCACGCAATTCCAAGAAATTACTCAGATGACATGATGAGGGAACATAGCACTCTGTAGGAATACCACTAATCACTACCTCACACAAAAAGCGATTTTTTAGCTCTTTAACAAATGTGCCGGTGACTATATTGGCACTGGAATTTATCATACGGTATCCTTCTTTGAGTCAATAAAATCAATTAATTGATCCTCAGGTATAAAAAAGCCCTGCATACGCAACATGTCGCTATCCGTCATCATTAGCATATCTCCCTTCCCCAACAAATCCTCAGCACCGGACCGATCCAGAATCGTTTGAGAATCTGTGTGAGATGGAAGCCTAAAGGACACTCTGAAGGGAAGCACCGCCTTAAGTGAGGATGTCACAATAGTAGCACGTGGCTGCTGAGTAGCGATCACCAAATGAATCCCCAAGTTTCTAACACGCTGGGCAAGCATACACAGATTAGATTCGAAGTTCTTCCTAACATCCTTTCCTTGCAGTTCGGCTGCCTGGACCAAATCAGCATACTCATCAATCACGACAACGAGACGCTTCATTTTTTTATTGGGATTCTTTGCATTGTAGGAGTCAATATCTCTGCTGTTCGCTTCCCTTATTGTGTTAGTTCTGTCTTGCTTATCAATCGCATTAATGGTTTCAAGCGCCGCAATAGCCTCATCTGCATCAGTAAGCACACGCCCACCACGCAAATATGACAGACCATTAAAAAAATGGAAATCCGTCTGTTTGGGATCAACAATTAGCAATTCAAGCTCATCAGATGAGAGCTTTTGTAGGAGACTAACAATAATTGAATACAAAAATATTGTTTTGCCAGAGCCAGTTGTGCCAGCAATCAGCATGTGCGGAGCCTTTGCTAAATCAATAATTTGAAATTCTCCATCAGGAGTCTGGCCAGCCAGAATATTTAACGCTCCAACTTCAGAATCGAGCTTGTTTAGGTGCTCAATCAGCATAAGAGGTTTATTGCTATCAGCAAAAGGAACATCGAGTCCTATATAGCGAGTACCTTTAATCCGACCTATGAATACCTCGCCTGCAGCTTCTAACTCACGTGCAATGTCTTCGCTTCTCTTTTTAAGGTTTATCTCTGTTTCTCCCGGCTTTAACTCCAGTTTGAAGCGTGTAAATCTCGCTGCCTGCTGTACAATTCTCTCATCAACTGGAAAGGCCTGAATACCATAGCTTCTCAGCACAACATTAAGACGTACACATTTATCATGCAAAGCAAGATCTATTGTCGACACACTGCTTTCTGGTGTTGCCGCAGTTTCCACTGTCTCGATATCAACAGTATTCCTTACTGTCTGGTGGTGTGTTGGATTATTTACAAGAGTCTCTTCCACTGAAAGAGGTGTGTTCATTGCTTCAGAGGATATCTCTCTTGTTTCAGGCTGTGGAGAGAATGTGTTTTCCACCTTGGGTGTAGATGGTTCCTCATCAGTAAAGTTTGTGTCTGATAGAATGGCTTGAATTTCTGTTGCACCTATTTTCACAAGTGTGTATTCCTTAGCAGTCTGATCATGGTATACTTCGGTATGACTATCTGCTGTGTTAAAGTCAACATGAGATATTTGACGGCGAAGCACAGGGGAATATTCACCAGCAAACAGGTTATTCATTCGTCTGCAAAGCTCCTGCTTCTCATTTGCATTATATTCGGCGTTGGTAAATAAACTCTCAAATACCTGTTCTCTAAGAATTTCACGTCTGGATACTGTGGTTATTTTCTCATTTCTTCCAAACATCTCGATCATCAGAGTTTCAAGTATGGCAGCCTGATCTACTGCATGACCAGAAATTATTCCCTCCGCATTAATAGAATAGTCTGCATATGTCTTGACCTCAATAGTCTCGATGATAGGAGGCAGTTCATCTGTTTCTCCAAAACGGATGGCTACTAAATCCGGCAATTTATTGTCGTCTCTTTCAGAAAGCCATTCTCTGGCCAATTGTGTATCCAAGCCAACAATGATCGCATCTGGGTATAGCTTGCGATATCTAAGTGCTGTAATTGCAAGTCCCAAGCTACCCTTACCATGCTTTTGATCGAAAATTTGATTTGTTGAGTGCGATACGACACTTAACAAGCCATCATCGTTAATAGCGCGAGTCACGGAAATTATATTCTGAATTCCGCTCTCACTTGGAATATAGTTTCCGAGGCTGGAAACTATTTCTTGATACCCCATCGCAAACTTGCGGCTATTTTTAGAATAAATACCAACAGAACGATAATCAGAGCTTTTATAGCACAGTCTTTCACTGGTAGATTGCAGAGAAACATCCCAGCTTTTCAGGTTTTGGTCCAAAATAATTAGCCAGTCTGCCTTTTTTAGAAGTGCATCATAGGTTTCTTTTTTTAGTGGAGAATTGAAAAATACATTCCGATGTCCAAAGGTAGAGGGCTGCTCGTACAGTTTCTCTATAATGCTGGCGTAATCTGCAAAGATGCCGCCCTCATTTGCCGCACGGATTTTAACGCTTCCTTGCATTTTGTTGTATTCATAGACTTTTGGCACACACAGAGGATGGATATGAATGTTTCTACTATTGCGTGCAATATCAATTTCCTGCTCATTCGGATCAAAAACCACAATAACATGCTGTTCCTTGCTAATTTGCCGGACAATTTCTGGATAGGTAAGGCACGCATTTTTTATAGACAGATTAAAGCTGCCGCTTCTTTTCCCTTTTACCTTTCCAAGCATACCCTCATTGAGTGAATCATCTTCAATTTCAATCCAGTCTGCAGAGGTCTCCTTCGTGCGATATATTGTAAGATCAATGCCCACATTGCCAAAGGCAGAGAACTCTTTATCTTTATCCAGTTTTTTAAGCATCTCGACAACAGAAGCTACCGAAGGAGGATTTATAAAGCTGATTCGAAGCATCATGCTGGAATGTGGATATAGGCACATATAGCGGGTTATGCCTTGACGAACAGCATCTAATCCCACTCCGTTATCACTGATCTGTGGCTTAGTGGAATAAACAGGCATGCACCCCAGCCTACCAGAATAGGGCAGACACTCTATTCTGGTAATATTGTTTCGGGGAAGCATCAACAGAGCCAGAGGATCCGGAATGTCCTCTGCTTTGCGGATAATGAATTCCTTATCCTCATCAGACAGGTAGCAATCACCTCCTGCTGGGACACCGCGTGAGTTAAGCATTTCCTCTGCAAGCTTTATATATTTCCACAGATAAAGTGGATTCAATGGAGTTGGGACAGCATGTGAATTATTTCGACCAATTATATAGACAATATCAAGGGCGAGGATTATTGCGATAACCTCCTTGGCTCCAGTAGAGTCTAACTCATATAAATCCTTGAAATTATCTTTAATTTCAGAAAGTAGTCGTTCATATGCCTTTAAATATGCAGAAAAAATAGTACAACGAGCGACGATTTGAAGCATGGGCATGTCCTGGAGGCGTTTCGCATACGGTAAGAGCTTACGCCGAGCCTCCAAAAAGTTGTTAAACGCAGATAGGACTGCCGTTGCAGCAGTTTTTGCCTCAGGAAAGTCCGATGCTCTTATCAAATACGTCTTAGCCCTGTCAATAAACTCATTATCAAATTGCTCAAAGCCGTATTTATCTGCATTATCCAGTGCTTCCTTCGGGCTTACAACATCAGCTTCAATGATACCGCCCCACTGCATATCAGAAACTGCCATCTGGACAAGCTTTTCAGTCACAGCCTGAACCGGGATGTCAATTTTGACACCATCGACCTCGATACTCTTTACACAGCTTTTGTCATTTTCCGGTCGGTTGTCTATTTCCTCCTCGGCTTTATCAACGAAGTCCTCAATCAGGCCATCTTTCCCCTCAAAAACCATCCGTGAAGTTGCGACAGTGGGGCTGTTTCCACCTTTTTTAGGAGGTTTTGGATTTGAGTCGGGATTTGAATTAGTTGCTGTTTTAAGGCATTTTTCGACCTCATTCAAAGACAACTCTTTTAGCAAGTCAACCGACGGAGATCGGTAATATTCCAAAACCAGTCTGACGACGCTATTATCAGGATTCTTCGCCAAGAAACCTGATATATTCTGGCGTTCCTTCTGCTCCAGATTAGAAATCCGCCTAACTGCAGCATAGTTTTCCTTAATTTTCTTTCTCAACTGCTCCGTAGTGGGAGCTCCTACTGCAAATCCAGAATCCGACAATAGCCCAAGCCGGTATAGTTCCTCATTGACAGCAGCGGGTAATTGAGTTTCATCTGTTTCTATTAATGTTTCGAGATAATCAAGGACTCTCTCAAAATTGAGTAAGGCCCGAATATCCTTACGGGCAAGTGCTTGTAAAAGGTTTTTAATCGCCTCATTGCTTTGGGGAAGTTTCTCCAGAGCCAGCTTACAGCTTTTTTTATAGACCTGTTCCATGCTAATCTCGTCGTACCATCTCAAGGAGGATATCTTCTCGAGTTCAGTATTTTTAATAAAATGGACTCGGAAAGTATCCTCGTTTCCAAGATTTCGAGATTCCTCTGCTTCTTCAACAGAATAAAACTCTTGCAATTTTCCACATTTGGGAGATAATTGCGAAAGCGTTCCTGTGCAGCATTATCATAACCTAAAAAATATAGTTCAAGCCTTTTTTTTATGAGAAATAGAAGCAATAAACCTTTCAAAGTCAATATCTGGAAGGTTAATGATAGAAATACCGAAGCTGTTATCACGCTTCAGCTTATCATTTACAATTGAAATAATTACATCAGTAAGCAAGTCCTTCACGCCTACACCTCCCAACCAATAAGTGTGACGCCATCAGCAAATCTCTTTGCCAGTCCCATTGAGATCAGCATATTTGCTATAGCCTTAGCATTTTCTGAGAGTTCTCCTCGAAGGTCCTCAGGAGTCGTTTTTGCAATACCATACTCATCCATATATGCATAATCCACATCTGTATCTGTCCCAATTATTATACCGTAGCGTTCTCTAAGAACAGTCCCAAGTTCTCGTATCTCAATACCGTCAAGCAATGCTTGCGTGTCAATTGCACTAAGTACAATTGTTTCCAAAAGAAACCGATTAATCAAAAATCTTTTGTATTTTGTGGCATTCCCAGTGGGTCCTACAAAGCCGGCCTTTGTACCTAAAACATTGCAAAAATCAGACGGGGTTGTGTTGGGATACTTATATGTGTATAGGGCAAATTGTAGCGACTTTGCTGTTGAAAGCAACGGTGAGTCTCCCGCATGACAATTGGCGCGAATATGCTGGAGTATTGTATTACGAACACCCTTTGTCTCATGTTGTGGCGTTAAGCTTAAGCCACTTTTAACATATTCCTCGCAGTCGGCCTGACTATTTAAGTTGCGAATTAATCCAGCATTTTTAAGCCAATCACATATAAAAGAGGTCGTATATGCTTCCACTGCTTTTTTGCAGGCAATAAAGCAGGACTCACTCGCCCTCTCAATTGCCCCCAATCGCTGGTCAGCATCCAATAGCAGCGGAATTCTTTTCCCTCTAAACGTAACCCTATTAATATCTTCCAAATAGAAAAACACAGCAAACATTGCAAAGGCAACCATCCTTCGGAGCACAAGCAAAGAATTGCGGCCCTTGCGTTCGCTGTAGGCTTCACAATTTTGGGCCAAACAATCGAAGCCCTTACGAATAATTTGTTTGGATTCATTCCAGATAATTTCATTGTGCTCTGGCTCACTTCGCTTAATGCGTTCAGCCTCGGGCTGGCGCACAATGAGGGGCTTGATGATCCGAGTGAGATCATCGTCATCATCCCTGAGTGCTGCCTCAATTAGTGAAACAGCTGGAGAAATTTCGCCATTCACAGGAGAAAACAGTATATCACCAATAAACTCTCCGATATCTGCTTCAGCTGGAACCTTCGAGCGAAGTAGCCACTTTGACGAAATGTTCATTACAGAATGACCTGCACTTGGATAAACCGTGGAATCTGGGTTATATACCTTCTCCAGATAATATCGAAGTTCCTTGATATCATCAAAGATGTTTTCACCGGACTCATAAATCACATCCTTGTATTTATCCAATATTACTTCTGAGGAAATGGCCTTTGCTCTCCGCTCGCTAACTACCCATTCATGGATATCATCAACCTTACATTCTATTCCGGTACATACGCGAAAAAGTCCATTCGCAACGTATAATGGCTTTGTAGAATTGGAGGTAGGGTTAAAGCCAAGAGCACTACAGAGTTCAGTTCCTATTTCTGTCAAGGTATCCTGATGCTTGGCCATTAATAATCTCTCTCCTTTCCTACATAATACTTCCCATTATTAATCCGTAGCTTTTTATGTGTTCCTTCACGTCGATTAGCAATGATTATTTCACCATCATAGTAGTCCTTGGCCACACCAGCGGCGCAGAGTGCTTGCACAAACTGTGTCACTATCTGTTCATACTGCGAAGAGAGTAGCGCCGCAGGATAGCCGTTCTCAATAAGGATCAGGCTTCGTAAAAAATCCATGTTAAGTTCAAGCTTGACATCTGTCCGCTTAATATTACGCATAACAATAAATGACGGAACATACTCCATCTCACTGAGCCAGGAGGCAGGCGTTGGTACAACCAACTCCAATTCTTCCGCAGGAATATATCGGGTGGACACTGAGGCTCCAGCAGTACGACTGAGATCATAGCTATGCACTGTCCAGGCCCGGAGCTGTCCATTTTCATCGTCAGAAGATAAGTAGAGCCTGTTCATAGACTTAATCAAGCGCCTTTTAATTCCTCCTGCGTCCTGTTTTATTTTCACAAGAATGTCAATGCATTTGCTAAAATCGTGAGGCTGTAGATCGACAAACTCCTTAGCAAAGCAGTTTTCAAAGAAAAATTTACGTTTTATAGACTTAAATAGGAGTACAGCATCCTCTACAGTACCAGTATCCTTGGTAATATCAACAGGCCATACCGTGGGGCAGTCGAACTGCCACCCCTCCTTGATCTCACCATTCCATAGCTTCTCATCCCAAGAGGGAAAGGATAATAGAACAGGGTCAAATTGAAGTGCAAAGGACATTAAATCGTTACTACCTTCAAATATCGCATCATAATAATAGCCTTCTCCTTCATGCTCCGGATCAGTACAACAAACGAGAATATAGGATAGAGCCCCTAAAATATCTCTAATGACAAAATGCTCACCACTCATTGAAATGAATGAGAATATATGGAGTAACTGCTGCTGAACCAAAGAACTTTTCAATGCTGTAACATTGTGTGCTAAAACAGCATTGCTTCCACAATAAGGCTGCAATAAATCAGTGAAACGATCAAGAACTGTTTTTGTTACGCTGCGATCTTTATCCAAAAGGTTTCTCTCGTTTAGGTCAACTATACAAATACGCTTTAACTCAATTGTCTGGTTCCCGTAGATAAGGATGTTTTTTCTTATTTCTACAAGCTCTTCATAGAACCTCGGCGCACGTGATTTGAAGTATGTAGTCAGTTTGTGAAAGGGGAACTCATTTGCCGCAATAATACATGGCTTGTTCTGGTCATAGCAATCCAGAATGTCATCCATGAGTTGAGCAAGATGCTCATTTGTAACACAGTTCATATCCGTTTCAACGTAAACCCCATTCAAGTCATCCTTAAGCGCCTTAATGATAAAGGTTTTTCCGTCACCTGGATTTCCCGTGAGGAAAATGATTTTGTGCTGTTCAACCATTCTCCGTATAATATTCTCTGCACCTGAGGAAATATGGAGCAGAGATATTTGCTCAGGTGACATCGAATCGGAGTAGCAATATTTACCATTATGTAGTCGTTGAATAAATTGCAGGTTATCCATATTGTCACCTCATCATGCTAACCAATACAGAAGATACATCAAAGTGGCGAAGACGACCTATGATATCAACAGAAGTGAGCCGCATTTGTAACCAACGCTTATACCAGTAATCAATTATTTTCTGTGTACCGGTCTCTACGCTTTTAGTATCGCTTATATCAAAAGGGTACTGAAGGTCATCCGTGGCTCCACAAAGAAACTCGTTTGTATTCTTTGCAAGCTCGATTGAATAAACGATTCTGGGAGAGTAGTGCTTCAGAAAGGCATCCGCCTTAATGCCTAAACAACTTAGCCCACGACTTATAAGTCGGAAGCGAGGGCTTGTACCCTCTCCAAATATGTTGTTAATACGCCTACCACCATCTTGAAGTTCCAGAACTCTCATCAATGTAGCCGTCGTTTCTTTTGAGAAAAACACGGTACCATAGCCTTCAGTGATTCCCATTTTCTTATATTTTAGGCTAAAATCATTAGCTACAGGGACACTGATCCGATTATACTGACTGCTTCCAATCGCGTATAAACTTGTCGTTCCCAGAAATGCCAGCCGACTATCCCGTATAACTCGTTCGCCTTTCATTCGAGAGGCAATTTCACTTACTTGATTCTTGTATCGCTCTGTGTAGTCACGAATAACCACCGGGCTACAGGCAAGCATACTAACAAGTTTACCTCCAAGCAGTTCATTATAGGGTGGGATGGAACCGCATACTATGATCTCCATCATATTAGACCCTATTTTTGTTTTTCGATTCGCAACGAGTGCAACATTAATTGCCTTGCGCCCATCTTCAGTACGCATAAGCCTTGCCAGCCAGTCTACGTCAGATTCTTCATGGCATCTTTCAAATGTAAGCTGAGCATCCAGTAATCTTGCGAGTTCACCTGCACGTTTTTTCTTAAATAAGACCTCCTTTGCTTCATCAGTGTAGTTGGTTATATGCACAGTTTTTTTGTTATCAATAGCAAGCTCGCGGAGTTGTTCAGCTAAAGTGCGCAACTGAACAATTTTTTCTTCAGTCACAGGCTCACCGAGGCTATAGTCAAGATCTTCTAAGTATAACTCAGAAATCGCTCTTGAGAGATTTCCTCTAAGTATTGCCATAGTTTCACTGCTATACTTCCGAATTCTCCGTCTGTGCTCTTCTTCCGTTTCAAGATATCGGCGAGTAGCCGCTCCAACTGTCTTACCGTTTGTTCCACTTACTGTTTGACGAGAGTGGTCAATCCGTTCTATCCTTTTTAGCTTTTTTGCTATAGCCTCCACAGTCCACCCAATCTCATCATCACGAACAGTAAGATTAAGTACTGAATTTCCAAGAGCAAAGATTCCAATGATAGGGTGACATTCCTGCGCAGCATCTCGTACTAAATAAAATAAATTGCGCCCTGGCATGGTTTTATAGGGGATTGACCAAGTATATCGAAAATATCTCCAAATATCGGAAAGCCAATATCCCGTATATCTGTCCTTACAATGCGTCACAAGCTGTATGTAAGGTTGAACAATGTGTTCATCCTGTGCTTGTATTTTCTCTATTAGCTGCTGTGAGTTCCCAATAAGGTTTTTGATCGAAAGTCGTTTCCCGTTATAAACTTTTTCCTTCTCGAGCTTTTCAATAAAATTTAGTATTGACGGCTCTTGAAATTGTGCCTTTTTTTCTGAACTCAAGCGATATCTTATGTACTCTTTGTCCATAGAGTCCTTAGCGGTCAGTTTAACATATAGCTGCTCGTCATGCACTTCAAGCTGCCACCCCTGCTGGCACAAGTCAATTAACACATTTAAGGCAGCGGCATATCTTACAGAATCCAAGCTATCTCGGTCTACATCGTACGCAAGTAGTTCGTTTTGAACCAACTGATTTCTATAGCTTGGAAATGCACTACCGATACGCTTCGTCAGATCTGCAAAGCGTACTGTATTCGCCTCATTAAGTTGCGGCGCAAAGCGCTCCAGGATCTCTCCCGCTTTGTTCACCATTTCTTTCGTTCCTTCCATGGATATTATGTTTTCGAATGTGGGAGGCTCCTACAACAGCGAGTTTTATACGCTATGCTCGTACTGGTTTCTTTTTCGTAGTATTGCACACCACATATCCCAAAAAACGGACTTTTTATTCTTTTATGACCTCCACAATGTCTGCAATATCGCAGTCGAGCACCTTACATATTTTCACAAGAACTTCTGTACTGACATTTTCATTACGCCCTAACTTTGCAAGTGCAGTCGTAGTAATACCTGTTGCCAGTCTAAGATCCTTCTTCTTCATATTCTTATCAATCAAAAGCTTCCATAATTTATTATAGCAAATAGACATAACAACACCTCCTATTAGTACAAGGGAATAAGCACTTCTACTTTAACATCACAAGGTCAATTTGTCCACATAAAATCTATTTTTTAGACTATAATTGCAAATATGGACAATAACATGTATTATACAGGTTATAATTTACTGCCCTCAGCTTTATTCAGTTTATCGGCAAAATGTCTCAGCAGTTGTGCACTATTCTGTCACTAAAGGAACGGTTATTTTTTACCTATCACTTTACCATCTGTCCCAGTGCCGTGATATACTTCCTTTTAGAAATTTGGCCTCCTTCTCAGTTGTGTTTTAAACTGCCGTGCCACTCAGTGGTACGAGGCTGTGGAGCGTCGGCGACAAGAAAAAGCAAAAATAAAAGCCACCCGCTTGCGAACGCTGTTTGCGGATGGCTTGTTTCTATTGTCCCAGCATCTTTTGGATCATCTCATAGTGCTTGGCCACGGTGTGCCGGGTCACCTTTGCGCCCTTAGCGATGGTGCTGTAATTCGTCTCGTCGGGGCAGAGCCTCATGTACTCCCAGATCTGCCGCTGCTTCTTGGTGAGTTTCTCAGGCGATGGAATCCCTCGGAGCCGATCCAGGATTGCCTTCCGCTCGGCGTTCAGCTGCTGGATGAGCACCTTCAGCTTCTCCTCACATTCCTCACGGGTATGGGCGTAGACGCATTTGGAGTGCTTGGTGCCGTCCGGCCAGGTGGGCGAGTAACGGCCCTCAAAGAGGTGGTCGTTGAGTTCTGTGATGCAGCCGGTTCCCGGCTTGCGGGTGCGCCGCATGACCGGTTGGAAGTCAGTGAACGGATTTGTCTCAGTAGAGTCCTCCGCCACCTCATTGCCCAGCCCCCGGTCGATCTTAGCGGCAGCTTCACTCAGCATATCGCCGGTGATGTGGGTGTAGATGTCCAGCGTTGTCGCCGCCGATACATGGCCCAGCATAGCTGAGAGAGTCTTGATGTCCATACCGTTCTCCAGCGCCATGGTGGCGAAGGTGTGGCGCAGATCGTGAAATCTGATTTGCTTGCACCCAGCCCGCTCCAGAATGATATGGAGCCGTCGGAGCATGGAGCCGGGGGTCAGAGGCATATCCTCCTTGACCGGGGAGGGAAAGACCCACCGGGACTTTGCCGTCTTTCGGTATTCCCGAAATACCTCCACCACGGCAGGCGGCAGCACCAGCTTGCGGATAGAAGTCTTGGTCTTGGGGACGCTCAACTGCAACTTTCCCTTCACCTCATAAATCTGTTTGGTCACGGACAGCGTTCCAGTATCCAAATCCAGGTCGGACCACTGGAGAGCCAGAAGCTCACCCCGGCGTAGTCCCGTGGATAAGTCCAGCAGGAACAGTTCAAAGTAGTCGTCCGCCTTGGCTTGGATGAGAAAGCGCTGGAGCTCCTGGCGGGACAGCACCTGCATCTCCCGTCCCCGCTTGGGCGGCAGCTTGCAGCCCACAGCAGGGTTGCTTCGGATCAGGTTCTCCTGCACCGCCTGGTCCAGTGCCGCCCGGCATTTGGCGTGGCACATCCGTACCATACGATCGGACAGGCCCTTCCCATATTGTTCGGTGCGGACAAGCCGCCCCTCTTTTTTCAGATAGGCATAGAACTGTTGGAGATCCTTCTGACTCAGTTGGCACAGTGGGATACTGCCCAATTGGGGGATGATGTGCTGGTAGATGGTGCTCTCATAATTTAACTGCGTGGTGGGGCGAAGGCCGGGCTTGAGATAGGTTTGATACCAGAAGTCCATCCACTCTCCGAATGGCATTATCGGCACAGATTTTTCGGATTTGGTACCGCCCACTCTTCCAACAGTTTGGCCAGCTTTTTCCTGGCATTTCCCGCTTGGTTTTGGCCAGCACATTTTTTGTTTTGGGCAGTCCCTTGTCATCATAGCCCACCACAGCCGGCCTTCCCAGCGTCCGTCTTTTCGCTGCCTTATGGTGCCGGTTCCGCTTTTTCGTTTTCTGGCCATGGATTCAACTCCTTTTCCCAACAAATCTTCCAGGAAGCCACCCACCACATCACTGGCGGCTCTCTGCATGCCCGGCGTCACATGAGTGTAGGTATCAAGCGTGAACGATGCATTGGTATGTCCCAGGATGCCGGAGAGAGTCTTGGCATCCACACCACTGGCCAGAGCGTGGGTGGCGAAGGTGTGGCGCAAATCATGGAACCTGATGTGAGGCAGTCCCGCCTCTTTCAGCAGCACCTTCATCCAGTAGTAGGCGGCACTGGGACGCACCGGTTTCTCCGGAGCCAGTGGTTCCGGGAAGATCCACTGACTGATTGCGTGCTTTTTCCTCTCCTTTAATCGCTGGACAGTACTGGGGGGCAGACGGATCGTGCGTCTACCCCTCTCGGTTTTGGTTTCGCCGATCTCCATTTCACCCCGCTTAGGTACATTCACCGAGCGGAGGATTTTCAGCGTCCCAGCGTTCTCGTCGAAGTCCCTCCACATGAGACCGCAGATCTCACCTCGACGCAGGCCGGTGGTCAACTCCGTGTAGAAGAAGTCCCGCCAGATTTCATTCTTGTCCACTGCCGCCAGGAAGGCATCCATCTGCTCTCGGTCAAAAACCTGCTTTGGTTTGTAGTTGCTCTTGGGCAGCTTGACACCGTCCGTTGGATTATAGGGGACGATGTGATCCCGTTCCGCATCCTTGAGGCAGCGGTGGAGCATGGCGTGGATGCGGAGCACCATGCTGTCCGACAGTTCGTGCCCATACTCCGGGTGGTCGTGGACGCGCCCCTCTTTCTTCAGCTTCCGGTACAGCTTTTGGATGTCCAGCCGTGTGACCCGGGAGACGATCTTGCCACCGAGATACGGCTTCACATAGCACCGGATGTACTGCTCATAACTGCGCAGGGTGTTGGGCCGCAGGGTGACGGCACCGTACTCCTCCATCCAGCGATCCAGCCACTCGCCCAGGGTCATACGGCTGTCCTCAGTGAGCTGTGCGTCCTGATAGATATCCATGTCACGGTGAAGCTTGGCCAACAGTTCTTTCTGGGTTTTGGCCAGCACATATCGGAAGAGGGGATCACCGTTTTCCTTGTGGCCCACCACGATGCGGCCTTCCCAGCGGCCATCCTCCCGCTTGCGCACCATGCCATCTCCTGATGGTCGTCTTTTTGCCATGTTGTTTCACCTCCAATCGTTCAGTTTCATTTGTTGTGCGGTTACTGTGTAGCCTATTTCACAGGAGGATACTTGTAAGGTTCCGCCACGTACTGGTAGAGCACAGCGCCGCAGCGGCGGCAGATCAGATACCGCAGCCGGTTGCCCAGCATTCCGTGTTTCTTGAATGTGACCAGCGCTTCGCCGTGCTGCCAGCCAAGACCGATGTCCTCGCACCCACAGTACTGGCACCGCTGAATGGGAAGCCGATTTGTCATCTCAATCACTCCTCCTGTTCCATTCTGCGGCAGACGCGTTCAGTCTCTTCCTCGTCGAAGGAGTACAGGCCGTCCGCCTCCAATTCTTTGCTCAGCCCCCAGGCCAGTTTGAATCCTGCGGTAAAGCTGGCCAGGGAGATCTCTTCTTTCAACAGATTCTGACTGTCCACCAGATGCATGAGCCTGCGGCGCTGCATCTTATCCAAGAAGTCTCGGACCTCCTGGCGGGTGTTCTCGATATCTTCTTCCAACTCTGACACATCCGGTTCCCGAAAGAACCGCTGGTGCAGGGCTCTCATGTAGTCGTTCATTGCGCATCGCCTCCTTTTCAGCAACACACAATACCCGAACCTCTTTGCAATATCCACCCCTTATTTGAAACTTTTTCAGAAAGATTTCTGGGCTGTGAAGAGGTTTTTATCTTTGTTTTGGCATGTCAGATTTTAATACGCCTACATCCCGCCCATGGTCATGCCACCCATGTTCTGCTCCTCCTCATGATCATCCCGCTTGTGGCCCAGGGCGATCTTCTTCTGACGGATCTTCTGGAGCAGTTTACGGTCTGTTCTGTGACTGCCCGGCGGGCAGGGCGGGATGGAGTTGTCCTGAAAGATCCGGCCCATGTGGTGGAGCAGTTTGGTGGCAGAGAGGAGCACATTAGGACTGTGGTTGTCATTGAAGTGGTCCAGGAAGAACTGGGCGTACTCGTTTCCCTGTGATGCGGACGCCCAGAACCAGCGGTACGACTGCTCTTGATCCCGAGCCACATCCTCTCCGGTGAGATACAGCTTGCCCAGGGTGTACTGAGCATACTGGTTACCCTCTTGAGCGGCATCGGTCAGATACTCTACCGCCTTGGCTATATTCTTCGGGACATCCGTTCCTTCCAGATACATCTTGCCCAGCCGGTAGGCGGCGTAGGAATTGCCCTGCGCCGCGGCTTTCTCATACCAGGACACTGCCTTCTCCATTCGTTTTTGACTTTGCAGCAGTTTACCAAGGGCGTATTGGGAAAAGTCATGACCCGCTTTAGCGGCACGGCGAAACCACAGCTCCGCCTGTTCGTCATCCGGCAGCACGCCCATACCATCCCGCCAGCATTTGCCCAGCAGGTGAGCGGCAACGGTGAAGCCGGCGTCCCAGAGCTGCCCCAGTAACCGCACCTGTTCCGCTTTTTCTTCCTCTGTGTTTTCATATACTGAGAGGATTTCTTTCGCGTTCTGGTAGGCCTCTGCCATCTCCCAGTGGGAGGACCAGGCGTAGTACACCTCCTCCTGGTCCTCATCCACTTCATCTTTCATGGTCGTATCTTCGAAGGTGAAAGTACCTAAGCGCAGTTCTTCAGCCTCCCGGATGACCATGTTCTTGATGGCTTTGAACTCCTGCTGCTGTGACAAAGTCTTGTGTTCTCTCGGCGTGTCTTTGTAATACCGCTCCAGCTCATCCCGCAGCCGATTCCATTGTTCATAGCACTCCGCCACCTCTGGGAGCCTGGCCAGTTCGTCCACGATGGCATCCACTTGCGCCTTTACTGGCTTTTTTAGATAGCCGTACAACTTTTTACCTTTGACCTCCGTCAGCATCCCGGCCAGTGTTTCCATCTGCCCGGCAATGATAGGACTGACGCAAAGACCGGACTTCATCTCCCGGATGAGACGGCCCATGGCTTCCATAGCAGCGTCCCGTACCTCTTGGTAGGACAGATCCTTCTCCTGATAGAGAGACAACAGTTCGTCCTGGAAGATATCGTTGGACAGTTGGGAGCGCATCTGCTCAATCCCACGTTCGGTCAGGTAACCCTGCTTTGGATCATTGGACCAGGCCATCATGTGGATGTGCGGGTGGTGCTTTTCATCGTGGAAGGCGGCGCACCAACGAAAGCTGCTGGGCGGAATTTTCATCGCCGCCGCCAGTTCTGTCTGATGGGCCAGCAGCAATCTACGCCAGCTCTCACCGTTTTCGTAGCCCAGCCGTGCGGCATCCTCCCGCTTCAGCGAGTAGATGAAGGTCCACACCGGACCGGCGTGTGCATTGATCTCCTCCATGGTTTGCTCCAGATCAGCAGCACCGTCAGCGGAGAACAGCCCGTGAGAGCGGGGACGCTCGGCCATGTACTCCAGGTATCCGCTGCCCTCATGGGAGGGATATTGAGCATCCATAAGCTCCACACCCTCCCGAGTGGCGATGTACTCAGCATAGTGTCCGCCGCCGTTTCCCGGCTTGATGTAGCCGGACTTTTGGATAAGACCCTTCATTCCTCAATCCTCTTCTGAAACCGAAACGCATCCTGGAAGTCAATTTCCCCGTTGGTCTCTTTCACATTTTTCACGCAGCGCACCCGAAGTTTTTGCAGCGTATCCAGGCTAACATTGATATCGCTGGCAAGCAGATTCGCCATCAGATCCTGGTCCACTGCCTGCTTGAAGAGCAGATGCCCCATGCGTTTTCCGAAGGCACCCAGCTTGCCTTCCAGCACATCAGAGAGGACACGAGGCAGATATTCCTCCGCGTGTTCCGTGTCCAGGTAGCCGGAATAGAACTGGATCGCCTTTTCGATGTACTCGTTTTTGGTGGAGCAGTTGTCCGCCTGGTAGTGATGTTCCACATTGGACCAGGCCGATTCACTCAGCCACACCGAGTGTTTCTTCTTCAACTCTTTCATCGCCAAAATCGCCTCCTTTTCTCATCAGCGCCGCCTGAAATCCCACAACAGCGGGGATTCAGGCGATTTTTTACAAGAACAGCGCCAATCTCAAAGCCTACTGGCCGAAACAGCGCCAACTTCAAATCCCCGAAACCGCCCGCACTGCGGGCGGATATGACTGCCCGGGCGCACAAAAGCGCCAGGGGTTTCTCCTGCTCTTCGTCCCCCCGCGGCCTCCGTCCCAAAGCCTGGCCCGGAATCGGGTCAAATCCGCCTTGAAAGCCCCAGGTGGGGCAGGGACTCTGCCCTGCCCCGAAGGAGGGCACACAGCGCCTCACAGGCCGCTGCAAAGGGGGATTCCTCTGCCACAGGGGACGGCGTACTGCGGCAGGAAAATCCGGAAGTATTCCGCCGGGCCGGACACCAGATGCTGGCGCATCATCTCGCCGCATTGAAGCAGTCGGTACACAGTAATTTGATTGCAGAATTCAAATTCTGCACAGCGCTCTTTCGCAAATACTCTCTGCTCATCCGTGAGGTTGCCGCGGTTCTCATCGCAGAGGAACAGTGCCACAGCATCTTCGTCGATGGGCTCACTATGACTGGCGTTCCACTTGCTGATGATGTACTTTCGCTTGTCTACCATAGCCATGGCGCACAGATTGGGATCTTCTTGTATGATACGGCCCAGTTCCTGCATCAGCATCCGGATACACACTCCTTTCTCTCCAGCGCGGCCAAGCGCTGCTTTGCCTTGTGCTGTTCCAGTGCCAGGTCGGCCATGTCCATCTGCCGCTCATAGTACTGATCGATGGCCAACTGGATAGGCAGGATATGATAGAGCAGACGGCCGTTGCGCTTGCGGCCGTCTTTGGTGGTAACAGTCGTGCGCTCGGTGCGAATGAGTGACCGCTCCTCCAACTCCGCCACATACTTGCGTACCGTGGTCACGCACATGCCCACGCCCTCGCCGATCTCCCGGTAGCTGAGCAGACACTGATAGGTCCTGCGGTCCTCCCGGCGGAGCAGGAAACTGTACACCGAGATCGCGCCGCGGGACAGCCCCAGATCGTAGATCTCGTTGGGCAGTGGGAAATAGTTTTTGATGGGATCCCGCTTGGTCCAGCTCTGCTTTCTCATTTCGCACCTCCGGACTGTTCCTCCGCCCACCGAATGAACTTTTCTTTCGGTACCACCATGCGGCTGCCCACACGGAGCGTCGGGAAGCTGGGTTCGTGCATCACCTCGTAGGCGGTAGAGATGGACACGCCCAGCACCTGCGCCACCAAATTTGCGTTGAGAAACAGTGGCAGGTCGTCGTAGCTTTTACAGACTGGCATCTTCATTTCAATACCTCCGATCATTTTCAAGTGCAGAGAAAAATTGTTCTTGCGTTTCGGAGGTCTCTCTGATAAACTGAACACAGATTGGGCTGTGTTTTCCGAAACTGCAGCGGGCCGTTGAACTGTTGCAGCAGTTCAGCGGTCCTTTTTTTTACGGTGACTGTCTTTTGCCTGTGTCTGGCCATCACCATACCTGTTCCTGCCCTGCGGCCTTGTTTGACACACACGGCGTTTTCTTCCCTTTGGTATGCTCGGCTGCTTCGCCCACAACAGCGTCATGGCAATACTTCTCCGGGGAGTATCATCTCTGGTGATGGGTATTCTGTTTTCAAGGTGCAGTACCAGGAGGACAAGGAAAGTTTCCATTGACAAATTGTCTCCCTGGTGTTAGACTTATAATAACTCCGATTAGACAGTCAACGTTGTGGGAGTATCTTAACACACCAAAACGCCTTTGTCAAGTCTATCAAAACTCTATTTTATCATTAGTCTATTTTCGAGGAGCCGACTATGTGGTATGTGAAAATGTATTTCTCCGAAAAACGGGAGCTTTTTCAGTGTGACGCCTCTGGCATACAGGGAGTACCGTCCGTTGATCGGGAGCTTCCTTTCCTGGAGAGCCTGCTCACCTTTCTGGAGATGGATTGTGGGGAACTGACACCCATTCTCCAGCGGATCGCAGATCGTTGGAGTCGGCTGATTGCAGAGTTTGACCGGGATGCCGGCACAGAGGCCATGGTGGAACTGGGCCAGCTGAAAAGTCGGCATATCTATCTGGAACTTCTGTATGTGCGTTGGTATGACCGTTTCTCCAGAATGGGGATCTATGGTGACTGGGGCAGCGCGGAGGATGAGCAGATGTTGGCGGAGCTACGGGATCTCCCGGAGCAGCTTCTCCTCTATCAGAAGCAGGTGCAGCGATTCTTTGATTTGGTTCTGGATGTGGACAGCGCAGGGCGCGACCCACAGCAGCAGACAGCTAAGAATTATCTTCACGATAGTCCGAGGGATCCCGGCCTGTTTCGTTTCCGCCCCATTCCGCTCAGCTTTGAGCCGGTGGAGCCGGGGCGGTGTTCGCCGGTTTTGTACTCCGCCAGCATTCCGGACATGATCGACTATTCTCTGCGCAGTTGTGTGGAGAGGGGCATTACGGTGCGGCGCTGCAAGAACTGCGGCCGCTACTTCCCGCAGACCGGACGGGTCAGCGCAGAGTACTGTGAGCGTCCGGTGCCCAGAGGACAGCAGACCTGCCGTGAGGCTGGAGCCTTCCAGCAGTGGACAAAGAAGCAGTCTGACGATCCGGTATTCAAGGCCTACCGCAAGGAGTATAAGAAGCGGTTTGCCTGGATCAAAGCCGGGCGCATTTCCGATACGGATTTTTATGCCTGGAGTGAGCAGGCCAGAGAGATGAAAAAGAAATGTGACCGCGATGTCATCACCCTGGAGGAATATGTGGAGTGGCTGAAAAACTCCTGAATCACTGACAAGAAAAAGAATACGGGACCGGCTTACAAAAGCCGGTCCCGTATTCTTTGTATAGGCGATGTAGATTTTGTGCTGTTTACAGGCTTCCGTTACACTTATGGCTCTGTCTCATAGGGCCAGGTATTGATGCCGCCGAATTCGTAGATGTCGGTGTAGCCCAGGTCTGCCAGAGTAGAGGACGCGGTCTTGCTACGGTTTCCACTGCGGCAGTAGACCAGCACCGTGGAGTCCTTCTCCGGAATCACCTCGGCGGCAGTGTTCTCGTCAATCGTGCCTACCGGTAGCAGGACAGCACCGGGGATGTGGCCGCTATCATATTCGTCCTGCTCCCGCACATCCAGGATGATGACCTCCTGGGTATCCATCATTTCTTTGGCTTCTTCCTGGGTGATCTGCTCATAGGAGCTGTCCGAGGTGTTTCCACCACATCCAGTCAGTAGCAGCAGGCAAAGCAGCAGAGGTAAAATTCGTTTCATTTGAGTTCCTCCAGAAGTCCGGCGGCAAAGGCTTTGTGGCCCTGCTCTGTGAAGTGTACGCCGTCATAGGCCAGGGAAATACCCCAGTTTCCGGCGTTGGCAAAGCGAATATCCAGTTGCTCCGCCAGGGCCTGACAGCACTTGGCAAAGGTATGGGAGTCATCAATGAGTTGCTGGCTGGGCACCCACTCGCCCAGAGTCATTGGCGGCGGTGCGATCAGTAGGATCTTGCTTTGGTCCAGAGGGATGCCTGAGAGAAACCGCTCCAATCTCTCAGCGGCCTGCTCAGGCCTACACCCCTGGAGCAGATCATTGGTCCCCAGCATGACGATCAGCAGATCTGTGTCAGCAGGGAAGTCGGGATCTGCAGACGGAATCTCCCGGCCGTTCTGACCCATGTTGGAGATTGTCCACCCGGTCTCCATAGCCAGGATGTCTACCCACCGGCTGTCCGCATCATAGCGCCCACCGAAATAGCCTTGGGGATCGTATCCGTAGGTGTTGGAATCACCGAAGCAGATGACATTCATTTTGCATCGCTCCTTTTTCTACATCTCAGCAAGACTGTTAGATCACATGAAATTGAAATGACACATGGCGGAGCCTTTGTAATAACATCTGCTTGAACGACGCTTTATAATTTGATGCCTAATTAACTCGAGCCACACATATTCCAGGATTGTAGAGAACTGAATTTATACAACAGCCTTTTTTAATTAAATTTTTATCAAAATTGGACTTCTTAGTATTTCTATAGAAAGTGTCTTGTTAAGGAAACGGAAGTTGACCATATCTTTTTTTGAGCCAACTCCTTTGGATTTGCCGCCAATTTTTCCCCACACGGTGAAATGATTGCTCCTTTGTCCTACAGCGCAAACATCACCATGATTTCTTTCACCATGCGATCTGTCCGGGCTTTAATAATATCCACTGTCCACTCACTCTTGTCACAGATGTCGTAGTTTAGATTAAGTCCATTGCGGTAACCGATGTACTGGCCGTTGTTGTCTTTGCGTTCCTTCTTTTCGGCGAAGGCTTTATTGCTCAACGTGCTATTGTATCCGGTAATTGTGAGATTTCCCAGTGTATGTACATAAAGCGATTGATATTCCTTTGCTTTTTCTCGGTCACCACCAGCAATCATATCCACCCAACAGTCTGGAATATTCGGACCCTGTGGAAAAATATGTTCAATGGACCAAACATATTGATTGCTGTTTGTCTTCCTCCAGAGATCATGCGCATTTTCACGAGTCATTCCGCGCTTTGCCATCATACAGAGGATAAAACGGGTAGCACTACTGTTTTCATCGTAAACTGGACCTCGCAATTTTTCTTCAAAAAATTTATCCGAAGCAGAAACGGAGATCAGCATATCACGTAGGCTCGAATAAATATCTGATCCGTGGCAATCATTCTGTTCAATATTCTCAATAAATGACATGAAGATTCGGGTTAGATCACGAGTAGGTGGCGTGTCTGTAAGATTACGACGGACAAAAAAGTTGACCAGCAATTTGCAAATCTTAACGACATCGTCATCAGTCACACCGAGACTATCCTGCTGCTTGATCAGATACATAATAAGCAGGTAGGACGGAGCGCCTTGGACGCGTTGAAGGTCCAGATAGCTTTCGTGTTGTTTCTCCGAAAGATTATCCGTTTTGTTTAATATAATACCGGCATAGATTGCGGCATTTTCGGCGAGTTCATTCAGAGCGGCAACAGGGTTCTTAGTGATAATCTTTTCATAGATATCCAGCATTGTAGACCGTGTTGCAATGGTACCGAGAGGGTACTGACGGTCTCCTTTATAGAAAGGGCCATTAAGTTTTTTCCTGAACGCGTTATAGTTCTGCCTGAAGAAACGCTCCTGATCCGAATATTCTTCACCAAGTTCGGAAAGGATTCCTGTCCAACAGGAGAAGTAATAATCAATATTTCCGTTACCATTGATATCTAACCGAGACAAAAGAAGATTTTTAATGAGGTCGACCGATGTTAGAGGCGTACCCCTATTATTCAAAGATTCAAACAGGGTGTACGCATCCGCATGGTTTGAAACCTCAATCATAACGAGGATCGCAGAGTTGACTTTTTCGAGAATTCTGAACATTGTAAAGACTTTGTCGCAAGTGTCATCCAAGACAGTGTCAATGCGCTTTTTGAAATAATTGTAAGCTTTCTCAATTCTTCTGAGCCCAGCAAATTTGGGTATGGGGTGTTTTGGAATAATACCGATTTTAGCGAGGAGGCCCATAAAATCATCATGGTTACTACCTTGAATCTGTGGGACAACACGAATATCAGACTGTGTTTTCTTCAGCACTAACTTACGCTTGAGTTGAAGAATATCAGACTGCTGATCTTCATCCAGAATGTCTTTGTATGAATTCATGGTGGTATAGAGTGCAGCAAAGAACAAACTGAGTGTAATCAGTCGTTGTTGACCATCAACAACTTCGAACTTTGGTGCATTGATCGTATCCGTGGCAGAGTTGATGCAGATGATAGAGCCAAGGAAGTATCCGTCATCATTTTCGGTAAGGTCGTCAAACAGGGCTTCCCATTCTCTGGAGCCCCAAGTGTACTCACGCTGATACTTCGGAATTTCAAATATTACCTTCGATTCTGGATCAAATACCTGCGAGACCGGATACTTGTTTACATTGATGTTGTTAATATTCATGAACTAAATCATCCTTATTGTTCTTCGTGATACGATTGTGTTAAAATACGATTTTTAAGCGTAACCTCAATTTTTGAAATAATCTTTGCCGGATCCAAATCTTTGTGGTCGCTTGTGAGTTGACCTTTTTCTGGTTTGATAAAATATTGCACTTTATTGCCGGTACCGACATAACTGACATAAAGAATAATAATCGTATCCCCATCTTTATCGGTCTTAACATTTGTTGTAAGACGATAATCAGGAGTGGGTTTGATTTTTTCTTTAATTTCCGGTGTGTACCAGTCATCTAAACGGATGAGAGTTGCATCTTTGAATATTTCACGATTCAGCACTCTTAGACAGCGAGAAATCAGAGCCTTTGTGCTACCAATTTCAATTTGATTTTTGCATTTTGGGCAGGTCAATACATCGCCATCAAAGTCATTATCATAGTCTAATTCAATTTCAGGATGCTTAGTACAGTGGAAATGTATTCCTTCCTGGTTACAGAAATAGTTATCGCAAAAATGAAATTCCTTTATGCGGAAGTTCGTACAATCTCCGTGGTCGGTATTGCATTCATCAAAAAGTGAACATTTCCTGAAAGATATTTCATCATCCAGTCTGTAAATGAATTTATCACTCATAGCGTTCCTCCGTGATAGATGTTTATCTAATATGTTTTCTATGCGCTTCTTCCAAATCGTTATGGTTGGCTATAGCTATCCTGCTGCAGCCTCTTTGTAAATAGATCATCAACTGTTTGAAAATACTGGATGTTTTGAGGTGCTAAATACTCCATATTGTCAAATTACTGATTTAACCGACGGTAATATTGCTCCAGCTTCTCGAAACAAATTTGTTCAATTTCCCGCTTCTCTTCCCGGGTAAGCTTTTTCCAGACGGACTCGTCCACCTGGATTACGCCCAGAGTCTTGGTATGGTGGAGCATCTGCATATCCTCGAACCGCTTGAACGGGTTAGACAGGATGTTCCGCTGGGCCTGGGCGTCGGTATAGCCGCCCTTGGCGTAGATGCTGTTGGCCTTCTCCACCACCAGCCCAGCCACCCGGCGGGCCTCATAGAACTCCCGGAAGTAGGTGACGATGTCGCTGAGTTTCACCCGGCCTTTGTCGTCGGCTAACAACAGCACAGCCTTGAGCAGCACCGGCTTGTAGGAGTAGCTCATGTCCATCTGCCGCACCATATCCAGAAACAGATCCTTGCGGTTGGAGTCGTCGATGAGCGTCCAGCCGTACTGCTCCGCATATTTTTGGAGAGTTTCCTCCTTGAAATATTTAAAGGTCCGGTGCTCGCTCATAGGCACCACCAGATCGGGCACCAGCAGGCCATCCCTGACATACCGCTCGATGGTCTCCGTCTGCACATCCACCCGGCGGACGAACTCCATCTGAGAGATCATGCCAGCGGCCTCCTCCTGCCAGTTGAAAACATCCACTAATTCGTAGTCCAGGGCATCCACCGGCCAGTCGATGAGGGCATCCGGACGCTCGCCCCGGTCGTAGAGGCCCTGTTCGGCGGTTTTCTGCTGTTTTGTGCCCAGCACCAGGGCACCGGGCTTGTACTCCTTCAGGCGGAACAGCCGATGCATGGAATAGGGCATGTTGTACTGGCTGGCGTTGTCCACGAAGTCAAAGACCATCAGGCTCTCCTTGCCAGGAGCCAGCCGCATACCGCGGCCCAGTTGCTGGGTATAGAGCACCTTGGACATGGTGGGCCGGGCCATGAACAGCACTTCCGTGGCCGGACAGTCCCAGCCCTCGTTGAGCAGATCACAGGCGCACAGCACCATGGTCTCGCCCTTCTCAAACCGGGCCAGCACCTCCCGGCGGTCACTGGCTTTGACCTCTCCGGATACGGCCTCAGCGGCCACACCGGCGTCGTGGAGCCGACCGGCGATCTCCTGGGCGTGTTTGACAGAGGCACAGAAGATAACCGTCCGCTTGTCCTTAACATACTGGAGCCAGGTGTCCACGATCAGCTGGTTTCGCTCCGGCACATAGATCTTGCTCTCCAGATCCCGGATGTTATATTGGACGCTGTTGAACCGAACCTTGGTCAAATCGATATTGGTGTGGATGCGGATGCACCGCACCGGCACCAGTTCACCGATCTCCACGGCGGTCTGGATGTCCAGTTTGTGGGCGGTGTTTTTGAAGATGTCCAGGATGTTCTTGTCGTCGGCCCGCTCCGGCGTGGCCGTCAGCCCCAGGGTAAATTCCGGTGTGAAATAGGACAGGACCTTCTGATATGTATCGGCAGAGGCGTGGTGGGCCTCGTCCACAATGATGTATCCGAAGTCATCCGGTTTGAACCGCTCCAGGTTCAGAGCCACGCTCTGGATGCTGCCGCAGACCACAAAGGCGTTGCCCTGCTTCATGCTCTCCACATACCGTCCCACCGTGGCTCTGGGCCACAGCTCCCGGAAGGTCTTTGTGGCCTGGTCTACCAGTTCCACCGTGTGGGCCAGGAACAGCGTCCGTTTGCCAAACCGCTTAGCATCCATGACGGCGGTCACCGTCTTGCCGGTGCCGGTGGCGTGATAGAGCAAGGCGATGGTCTCGAAGTTGCAGCGCATTTCCTCCAACGATGCCAAAGCCTGTTTCTGATGTTCCTTCAGCTCCAACTGAGAGCCGTCCAGGGACTTGCCCCGCTGGGTGGGGAGATAGTCCTCAATTTCCTTGAAGCTGGGGTGTTGTCCCAGGAATACCCGCAGTTCGTCCTTGACGGTCTCCGGCTGCTGCTGCATCTGCCGCACCGCCCAGCGGTACACATCCCAGCCCAGGTAGACCATGCTGTTCTGCTTGAGCAGGTCATCATAGAACTTGTTCTGGGAGATCAGCTTGGGGTTGTGGGATGCCTCATCGTCGATCTCGATAGCCACTTTCCGTCCGCCATTTTCAATCAGAAAGTCAGCAAATCGGCTGTTCTGATAGATGTCGGAGAAGGGGTATTGGGAGTAGAGATAGCCAGCTTTCTCAGCGCCAAAAGTGTCGGAGAACAGTTCGATAAACAGATCCTCGGCACTGCTGCCGGAGGCGGAGCGGTAGGTAGACATGGAGATCACCTCACAATCAATATCCAAATTTTTTCAAATGAGTTGAGACACTTCCAGGTGTTCTTTTCAAGATGTTTGCGATTTGCCAGATGTTATTCTTTCTCCGAAAGTACAAGTCATAGAGTTTCTCGCTTTCCTCTCTGGACCACGACTTCCCGGTATTCGGGTATTGAGTTTTTCGGCGTTCTTTTTTCTCCTTTTGAGCCGCCTCTTTCTCTTTTCTCTGCCGCTCCAGAATAGAGGTATAGGATTCCAGGGAACAATGCTCCAATACCGCCTTTAGCGCTTCTTGTACCACCTCGTTGGCGCAGCAATCCGACGGTGGAAGTGCTCTGCCTGTGAGAGGGTTAATGCCGATGCTCAAATTTTCTACCATGGTTCTGGCCATTAAATCGTCTTTTTCATCCATCAGAAGGCTCCTTTTCCCGCACTTCTTTCAAAAGAATTTTCTTTTCAAATCCACCCCGTTTGTCAGCCTTGTCCGCCCGCACCTGCTCCAATTCTTCCAGCGTCCAGCCCCGGGCTTTCACGACCGCCTGCATGACCTCCAGAAGGTCGGCGAGTTCTTCCAGAGATTTGCTCTCCTGATATTCCGCCAGTTCCTCGTTCAGCTTCTGGTCCAGAAGATGTATGTAGTCCTCATCAGTAAGTGTTTCGCAGACACAGATTTTTCCGTCTGCTTCAATAATCTCTGGAATGCGATCCCTCACCAGCTTGTGATAGGCTTTAATAGGCATCCTTCAGCCTCCTCAAAATTTCCTCATCCGCCGGGCAGAACTCGTACTGATCAATCTCATCCACCGTAATCCAACGGATGTCATTGTGCTCCAATTTCTGGGGGGTACCCTCACGGATGGTCGCATGAAAAAGCGTCAGGTGAACCGTAAGATCCAGGTATTCGTGAACCACATCCATGAACACCTCGCCTACGTCCAGAGTAATAGCCAGTTCTTCTTGGCATTCCCGGATGAGTGCCTGTTCCTTGGTTTCTCCTGGCTCTACCTTGCCACCGACGAACTCCCACAGCAGCCCTCGGGCTTTATGGGCTGGACGCTGGCATATCATAAACTTGTTTTCATCCCAAATCAGGGCTGCTACTACCTCTGTCATTTATCCCACCACCAATTTATTTGTCTTCTTCAAAAACTTCGCTGGAATGGGTCGATCCAACTTCCAGGTAATATTCATCGGCCTGCTCCCGCTATGCTTCACGTAGTTAGCTGTGCCCAGGAAGGTATAGGCCTCAGCGCCTCCGGTAATCCGGTCCGCCTTGAACTCCCGAACAAACAGCAGCACCTTGCTCCCACGTTCCCGGTGGTGGATGTACCGCTGACCGGTGGGAGAGTCCGCCGCTGTGGTGCTCTGGCTCTGCCAGTGGAACAGGTTTTCGTTGATGGAGTAGTCGTGATACATGGTGGTGGGCGAGTAGTCCTTGTCCGCCTTATTCAGCGTCACAAAGAACACATCCAGATGTTTCTCCGGCAGCCACTTCACACCCTCACGCACCGTGGCCGGTTTCAGGAAATCCAGCGCCACCAGCAGCTGGTCCCGGGTATAGGTACAGTGGAGGTCCAGCGGGCAGTCAAAGCCCAGCTCCACCGGCTCGTCAATGAAGTCGATCTGCTCATACCGATAGCGGAGCAGGTCCAAAAGCTCGCCCAGCAGCACGGGACTGTCCGAGAGGGCATACAGGTTGTCCAGCACTTCCATCGGATGTCCAGCTTTCTGCCGCCTTGCCCAAACAGTTACGTAGAACATCTGGAGCAGCGCTGTTCAGCTCATCCAGCGTCGCAAAGTCCGCATTGTCCAGGCGGGGCAGCAGATCCA